>Ga0214542_1000148_pt1 | contig 102916 bp, 49 predicted proteins | sample CNSS1metaG_FD_160096 | JGI IMG/M metagenome (GOLD analysis project Ga0214542, IMG submission 160096) | Root nodule microbial communities from cowpea collected in UCLA plant growth center, Los Angeles, California, USA - CNSS1 | ecosystem: Host-associated > Plants > Roots > Nodule | place: USA... | reverse complement strand
CTATATTATTATATTTTTTATATATATATATATATATATATATATATATATATATATATATATATATATATATATATATATATATATATATATATATATATATAACGATAACTATAAACCGTTAATTCTAAGTAACTCACAAATTAATTAAACTTTTCTTAATTACTTTTTTTTCTCTGGTTTAATGTGTCGGATATTCATCTGGTTTGCTCTATACATCTAATTACCTAATTTATTATTGTGAGATAAATAGTTTAAGCTCGGCAAAACTTTCTTTTAACATGATTTCCAAATAACCTCTTTTATAACCAATAATAACTAAAATAAGCATCTCACACATTAACCCGTCAAAATTTGATGACTTAAGTAACATTTTCAACTCACATGTTAACTTTATTATATTATATAATTTAAAAATATAAATATGTAATAGTTTTGTAATTTAACTTATTAAAATATATAAGTTCAATTTTAATTAATTAGAATAGTATAACCTGTGGTGGGCGGTGTCAGATTACTTTTTTACAATTCTAAAACTCTTAATAATACTAATATTTTGAATTCTTTTTTAAAGTTATTATTATCTTTTTGATCCTTTTTTATCTTTAATTATGTTCTTGAATTTTGTCTTAAAAAATTTTAATCATCACATTGAGTTCTTCTTCTTGATTTTCATTTTCTAAATTTTCTTAATTTCTTTATAACTCATTGTTTTCATTAATTTCTTGAATTGATTATTTTTATTCTTTTTGTTTATTTATTATTCTTTTATTGAATTTTATTTTCTCAATTTTTTTGATTTTTTTAAAGTTTTTATTAACTTTTTAAATTGTTTTTGAAACTTAAGGAGTTCTTCTCTTAAAGTTTTTAAATTCTTTTTCTTGAATTCTATTTTATCGCTTTTTAAAAACAAATTTAACTCTTCAGTTTAATTATCTTATTGAATTACTTATTTTTACATTTTTTAACTTATTGTTCTTTTCTTGAATTTTATTTTTATTTTTTTGAATTATTTTTTAAAGTTGTTAGTTTGATTCTTTTTTAATATTTAATTGTGTTCTTGAATTTTGTGTTCAAAAATTTTAATCATCATATTGAGTTATTCTCTTAAATTTTTTGAATTCTTTTTCTTGATTTTTATTTTCTCAATTTTCTTAATTTCTTTTTAATTGATTATTTTCATTGACTTCTTGAATTGATTATTTTTTATTATTTGTTATTTATTATTATATTATTGAATTTTATTTTCTCAATTCTTTTAAATAATTTTTTTAAGTTTTTATCAACTTCAAAAATTGTTTTTGAAACTCTAATTATCTTTGTGTATTTTTGTTTTGTGAAATTTTAAACATCATAATGAGTTATTCTCTCAAAGTTTTTAAAATTTTTTTTTTAATTCTATTTTCTCACTTTTCTTAATTTTTATTAATTTCTTGAATTATTTATTTTTACACTTTTTTTTCTTATTGTTATTTTCTTGATACGCTCAGTTTAATTATATACGTTATTCATTTTTAATAAAGATTATTATATTTCCTAGTTATTTGGTGAACAAATAAAATTTTAAAATAAATCGCAATAATATAAAAGAATGATTTCCTTTTGAATAAAAGCTACAACAAGAACATATTTATTTAGTGTATATTTACTCAATCAACCTTAATTTATATTTTTCAAATATTATGATATGTTAATTCTTCTCTTTGGTGTATATGATATGAGATTTATACAAATTTCAAGTAATTTTTAATAATGAAAAAAAATATATATTGAAAATGAAATTATATAACATTTCATTGAAAACGAAATTATATATCATTTCATTGAATGACAACGTTAAATAGCTAGTTCAAGAAGCAAGAGCACGTTCCTTTCGTAACTTTGTTCAAATTCAAAAATTTCTATAAAAGCAGGAGAAGAGAAGACACAACAACAATGGCTAAAAACAAGAGCTCCAAGAAACCAATGAGTCTCAATGATATCGCTTCCTCCAAGAACATTCCGCTCGCCCCAAACCCTCTTCCAAATGTTTCACTTCTTTCTCTTTTCTTCTTTCTTTTTCCATTTTATTTTCTTTCTCATCAACCTACCTCTTCTCTTTGCAGATGAAGAATCCTCCACCCGGAAACAGCAAGACCAAAACATTCCTCAATTTTCTGCAATCACCGACTTCGATTCTCCAATCGGTACTTTCATTCTACCATCCAATCTCGCTGTTTACTTCTCACGCCTGTTCTCACCTTCTCACTACTGTTAGGGTTAGCATCGGACGAGAAACACGAACCGATCAAGGTACATGAAGCCGAAGAAGTTGTAGCTCCGTTCAACGATATTTCTACTACTAGTAAGTGCTATATTTTCTGCTTCACTTCAATCTGCAATCATCACCGTCGTTATAATCTGCCACACTCGATTAATATTCGTATTATTAGGGCAAGACTTGGACAAGAAACATAAGCCAATCATCTTTCAAGAAGAAGAGCAAGAAGAAGAAAAAGGTTCGTCCAACGTGGTTAGTTCTTCCTCTGGTAAGTGTTATCTTCTCTGGCTCACATTAATTTGCAATCAGCGCCGTCGTGAAAATCTACACTTCCTCTGGTAAGTGTTGTCTGAACTGAACGCCAAGTTTGAGTTGCTATCGGTTGAGAGGAAGCCGAGGCCGAAGCGTGTTGAGGGTTTGGTTGCAGGTGAAGAAATTCACGATGATGAGGGTTTAGAGTATGGTGCAGGGTCTTCGTTTTCTCCGCAGCAGGAGAGCTTGGCTGAGGGTAATAAGAATGAAGATGGCGACTGTACTAAAATTGGTAAAATGTTGTATCCACATCAGCGGGAGGGGTTGACGTGGCTCTGGTCTTTGCATTGTCTGGGAAAAGGTGGAATCTTGGGGGATGATATGGGTTTGGGAAAAACAATGCAGGTAAGGAAATGAATAACAGAACCTTGAGAAATAGTATTTTGCAATGCTGGTATATGATTGCTAATACTGGATAGTTCTTTCAGATATGTGGCTTTCTAGCTGGACTGTTTCATTCTCGTTTAATAAGAAGGGCATTGGTTGTAGCTCCCAAAACATTATTGCCCCATTGGATCAAAGAATTGTCAGCTGTGGGTCTATCCGAGAAGACAAGAGAGTGAGTGGTTTATCTATAACATGCAATGTTGAAACTTTTCTGTGCTAATAACAACAACTATTTCTCCTTTCCCGCAGATATTGTGGAACTTCTGCAAAAGAATATGAACTTCAGTGCATACTTCAGGTTCTGGTTCTTTATTTTCTCTATTTTTTTAATCATTTTTTAAAATTTTTATTCACTTCATAAATTGTTTTTGAAATTCTAATTATCTTCTTTTATTTTATTTTGTGAATTTTTAATCATTTTATTTAATTATTCTCTTAAAATCTTTAAATAATTTTTTCTAATTTTATTTTCTAAATTTTCTTAATTTCTTTTTAATTCTTTTTTTTTTTTAACTTTTTGGCTTATTTATTTTTATTCTTCATTTATTTATAATTCTTTTGTTGAAACTTGTTTACAAATTTTTATCTTATCCTTCTTAAATATTTTATTCATTAAAGTTTTTCTTGTTCTTGAATCTTTTCTTTTTGAATATTTCCTTTTTTATATTGTTTTCTTCAATTTCACGTTTTCAAATTTTTTTTTAAGAATTTTTTAATTAATTTTTTCTTTAACTCATCATTTTAATTAACTTCTTAAATTATTTATTTTTACTCTTTTTTTATCTATTGTTATTTTCTTAAATTTTATTTTCAAAATTTTTTGGAATTCCTTTTTAAAGTTATTATCATCTTGATCTTTTTTAGTCTCTAATTATATTCTTGAATTTTGTTTTTGTGAAATTTTAAACACCATATTGAGTTATTTTTTTTTAACTTTTAAAAATATTTTTTTTTAATTCTATTTTCTCACTTTTTTTAATCTTTTTAACCCGTCATTTTCATTATTTATTTTTATACTTTTTTTACGTTTTTGTCTTTTCTTGAATTTTATTTTATTTATTTTTTAAAATTATTTTTTTAAATTGTTATCTTCTTGATTTTTTTTAATCTCTAATGTATTCTTGAATTTTGTCTTGAAAATTTTCCATCATCATCTATAATTTTTCTCTTAAAGTTTTTAAATTATTTTTCTTCTTTTTCATTTTCTCAATTTTTTAAATTGTTTTTGAAACTCTAATTATCTTGTATTTTGTTTTGTGAAATTTTAAACATCATAACAAGTTCTTCTCTCAAAATTTTTAAATTTTTTTTCTTAAATTCTATTTTGTTATTTTTCTTAATTTTTTTAACGCGTTATTTTCATTAACTTTTTCAATTATTTATTTTTACATTTTTTTACTTATTGTTCTTTTCTTGAATTTTATTTTCTTATTTTTATTTGAATTCTTTTTTAAAGTTGTTTTCATCTTCTTGATGCTTTTTTAATCTCTTATTGTGTTATTGAATTTTGTCCTTAAAGATTTCAATAATCATATCAAGTTTTTCTCTTATTTTCTTCATTTCCATTTTCTCAGTTTTTTAATTTCTTTATAATTCATTGTTTTCTTTAACTTCTTGAATTGGTTATTTTTATTCTTTAATTAAATTTTATTTTCTCAATTTTTTGAATTATTTTTTAAAGTTTTATCTACTTCATAAGTTTCATTTGAAACTCTAATTATCTTCTTGTATTTTGTCTTGTGAAATTTTAAACATCATAATGAGTTATTTTCTTAAAGTTTTTAAATTTTTTATCTTGAATTTTATTTTCTCACTATTCTTAATATTTTTGATCTCCTCATTAAATTTTTTAAAATATTTTTCTTGAATTCTATTTTCTCACTTTTCTTAATTTTTTAACTCATCATTTTCATTAACTTCTTGAATTATTTATTTTAAACTTTTTTTACTTATTGTTCTTTTCTTGAATTTTATTTTTTTAAATTCGTTTTTAAAGTTCTTATCATCTTCTTGGTCATTTTTTAATCTTTTATTGTGTTCTTAAATTTTGTCTTGAAAAATTTTAATCATCATATATAATTTTTCTGTTAAAGTTTTTAAATTCTTTTTCTTGATTTTCATTTTCTCAATTTTCTTAATTTCTTTATAACTCATTGTTTTCATTAACTTCTTGAATTGATTATTTTATTCATTTTCTTAGTTATTATTATTTTATTGATTTCTTTTCTCATTTTTTTTGAATAATTCTTTATACTTTTTTAATCTCTAATTGTTTTCTCGAATTTTGTCTTGAAAAATTTTAATCACCATATTTAGTTTTTCTCTTAAACTTTTTAAAATCTTTTTGTTGAATTTTATTATCTAACTTTTCATAATTTATTTTAACTCGTCATTTTCATTAGCTTCTTGAATGATTTATTTTTACACTTTTTTTACTTATTGTTCTGTTCTTGAATTTTATTTTATTTTCTTAATTCATTTTTTAACTTTTATCATCTTTTTCATTCTTTTTTAATCTCTAATTGTATTCTTGATTTTTGTCTTGAAAAATTTTCATCATCATATTGAGTTCTTTTCTTAAATTTTTCAAAATCTTTTTCTTAAATTTTATTTTCTCACTTTTCTTAATTCTTTTTAACTAGTCATTTTCATTAGCTTCTTTATTATTTATTTTTACATTTTTTGTTACTTATTGTTCTTTTCTTGAATTTTTATTTTATTTTATTTTTTTGAATTCTTTTTTGAAGTTTTATCATCTTCTTCATTCTTTTTTAATCTCTAATTCTATTCTTGAATTTTGTTTTGAAAAATTTAATCATTATAATGAGTTATTCTCTTAATCTTTTTAAAATTTTGTTCTTGAATTTTATTTTCTCACTTTTCTTAATTTTTTAATTCGTTATTTTCATTAACTTCTTCAATTACTTATTTTTACACTTTTTTTACTTACGGTTTTTTTCTTGAATTTTATTTTCTATTTTTTGTTGATTTCTTTTTTCAAGTTATTATCATCTTCTTGATCATTTTTTAATCTCTTATTGTGTTCTTGTATTTTGTTTTGTGAAATTTTAATCATCATATTAAGTTGTTCTTTTAAACTTTTTACAATATTTTTCTTGAATTTTATTTTCTCACTTAATTTTTTTTAACTAGTCATTTTCATTAACTTTTTGATTTTTTTTACACTTTTTTTACTCATTGTTATTTTCTTGAATTTCATTTTCTTAATTTTTTTGAATTTTTTTTTAAAGTTGTTATCATCTTTTTGATCATTTTTAAATCTATAATTATGTTCTTGAACTTTGTTTTGTGAAATTGTATTCATCACATTGGATACTTCTATTAAAGTTTTAAAATTCTTTTTCTTGGATTTTATTTTCTCACTTTTCTTAATTCTTTTTAACTTGTCAATTTCATTAACTTCTTTAATTATTTATATTTACACTTTATTTACTTATTGTTATTTTCTTGAATTTTATTTTCTTAATTTTTTTGAATTTTTTTAAGGTTGTTATCACCTTTTTAATCATTTTTTAGTCTCTAATTATGTTCTTAAATTTTGTTTTGTGAAATTTTAATGTTTTTCTTAAAGTTTTTAAATGTTTTTTCTTTAAGAATTTTTTTAATTAATTGTTTCTTCTTATTTTTTTGTTTACCGATCTTTTATTTCTTTATTGTATTTTGTTATGGTCTTTTTCAATTCTTTTTGAATGTATAAATTCTTTTTTTTTTTGATAACCTTAATAACTTCATCTCTCAGGGTCTTTAAATTATTTTTCTTGAATTCAGTTTTGTAAATTTTTTTAACTTTTTTAACTCATCATTTTAATTAATTTCTTAAATTATTTATTTTTAATCTTTTTTTTATCTATTGTTCTTTTCTTGAATTTTATTTTCTTAATTTTTTTGAATTTCTTTTTAAAGTTATCATCTTCTTGATCCTTTTTTAATCTCTAATTATGTTCTCGAATTTTGTTTTTGTGAAATTTTAATCATCATATTGAGTTGTTCTTTTAAACTTTTTAAAATTCTTTTCTTTAATTATGTTTTCTCATTTTTCTTAATTTTTTTTAACTCATCATTTTTATTAACTTCTTAGAATTTTTTGTCCACTTTTTTTTAGTCATTGTACTTTTCTTGAAATTTATTTTCTTAATTTTTTGAATTCTTTTTTAAAGTTGTTATCATCTTTTTGATATTTTTAAATATCTAATTTTGTTCTTGAACTTTTCTTAATTTTATTCATTTTCATTATCTTCTTAAATTATTTATTTTTTATTTATTTTTTTCCTTTTTTTTTTTTCTTGAATTTTTTTTTCTTCTTTTTTTGAATTCCGTTTTAAAGTTTTATCATCTTCTTTATACTTTTCTAATCTCTAATCTTCTTTATCATCGTTTTTGTTCAAACTTGTTTACAAATTTTTATCTTATCTTTCTTGAATATTTTATTCATTAAATTTTTTCTTGTTCTTGAATCTTATCCTTTTGAATATTTCAATTTTTATATTGTGTTCTTGAATTTCATGTTTTCAAAAATTTTCTCTAAGAATTTTTTAATTAATTGTTTTATTCTTAATTTTCTGTTTACCAATCTTTTAATGCTTTCTTGTATGTTGTTATCATCTTTTTCAATTCTTTTTGAATTTCTAAATTCTTCTTTTTTAAGCTTTAATAACCTTAATAACTTCATCTCTTAAAATTGTTTTTCTTGAATTCAATTTTGTAAATTTTCTTATTTTTTTTAACTCATCATTTTAATTAACTTCTTGAATTATTTGTTTTTACTCTTTTTTATCAATTTTTTGATATTTAAAATTATTTTTTTCTTATTTTCTTATTTTTTCATCATTTTTTTAACTCTTTTTAATTAACCTCATCTCTTTTTTTAATCATCATATTGGGTTATTCTTTTAAACTTTTTGAAATCTTTTTCTTTAATTCTATTTTCTCACATTTCTTAATTTTTTTTAATTCGTCATTTTTATTAACTTATTTAATTATTTATTTTTACAAATTTTTTACTTATTGTTCTTTTCTTCAATTTTATTTTCTTAATTTTTTTGAATTTTTTTTTAAAGTTATTATAATCTTCTTGATTCTTTTTTAATTTCTAATTGTGTTCTTCAATTTTGTCTTGAAAAATTTTAATCGTCATATTGAGTTTTTCTTTAAAGTTTTTAAATTTTTTTTTCTTGATTTTTATTTTCTCAATTTTCTTAATTTAGTTATAACTCATCATTTTCATTAACCCCTTGAATTGATTTTTTGTACACTTTTTTTACTTATTGTTCTTTTCTTGAATTTTATTTTCTTATTTTTTTAATTTTTTTAAGTTGTTATCATCTTCTTGATCATTTTTTAATCTCTTATTGTGTTCTTGAATTTTGTCCTGAAAATTTTTAATCATCATAATAAGTTATTCTCTTAAAGATTTTAAATTCTTTTTCTTGATTTTCATTTTCTTAATTTCTTTATAACTCATTGTTTTCTTTAACTTCTTGAATTGATTATTTTTATTCTTTTTTTATTTATTATTCTTTTATTGAATTTTATTTTCTTATTTTTTTCAATAATTTTTTAAAGTTTTTGTCAACTTCAAAAGTTGCTTTTGAAACTCTATTTATCTTCTTGTATTTATTTATGTGAAATTTTAATCATCATATTGAGTTGTTCTTTTAAAATATTTTTAAATCTTTTTCTTTAATTCTATTTTTTCACTTTTCTTAATTTTTTTTTAACTTGTCATTTTCATTAGCTTCATGATTTTGTTTTACACTTTTTTTTCTCATTGTTATTTTCTTGAATTTTATTTTTTTAACTTTTTTGAATTATTTTTAAAGTTGTTATCATCTTTTTGATCATTTTTAAATCTATAATTATGTTCTTGAAATTTGTTTTGTGAAATTTTATTCATCACACTGGGTACTTCTATTTAAGTTTTAAAATTCTTTTTCTTAAATTTTATTTTCTTACTTTTCTTAATTCTTTTTAACTTGTCATTTTCATTAACTTCTTTAATTATTTATATTTACACTTTATTTACTTATTGTTCTTTTCTTGAATTTTATTTTTTTAATTTTTTGAATTTTTTTTAAGGTTCTTATCATCTTCTTGATCCTTTTTTAATCTCTAATTATGTTCTTGAATTTTATTTTGTGAAATTTTAATGATCATATGGAGTTGTTCTGTTAAAGTTTTTAAATGTTTTTTCTTTAACATTTTTTTAATTAATTGTTTCTTCTTAATTTTTTGTTTACCAATCTTTTATTTCTTTCTTGTATTTTGTTATCATCTATTTCAAATATTTTTGAATGTCTAAATTCCTTTTTTTTTTTATTTTTAATGACCTTAATAACTTCATCTCTCAAAGTCTTTAAATTATTTTTCTTGAATTCAATTTTGTAAATTTTCTTAATTTTTTTAACTCATCATTTTAATTAACTTCTTGAATTATTTATTTTTACTCTTTTTTATCTATTGTTCTTTTCTTAAATTTTATTTTCTTAATTTTTTTGAATTCCTTTTTAAACTTGTTATCATCTTCTTAATCCTTTTTTAATCTCTAATTATGTTATTGAATTTTCTTTTTGTGAAATTTTAATCATCATATATTGAGTTGTTCTTTTAAACTTTTTTTAAAAAAAATCTTTAATTCTATTTTCTCATTTTTCTTAATTTTTTTTTAATTTGGCATTTTCATTATCTTCTTGAATTTTTTTTGTACACTTTTTTTACTCATTGTTCTTTTTTGGAATTTTATTTTTTGATTTTTTTTTGAATTCTTTTTTAAAGTTGTTATCATTTTCTTGATCATTTTTAAATCTATAGTTATGTTCTTCAACTTTGTTTTGCGAAATTTTATTCATCACATTGGGTACTTCTCTTAATGTTTTAAAATTCTTTTTCTTAGATTTTATTTTCTCACTTTTCTTAATTCTTTTTAACTTGTTATTTTCATTAACTTCTTTAATTATTTATATTTACACTTTATTTACTTATTGTTTTTTTCTTGAATTTTAGTTTCTTAAATTTTTTGAATTCTTTTTTAAGATTGTTATCATCTTCTTGATAATTTTTTAATCTCTAATTATGTTCTTGAATTTTATTTTGTGAAAATTTAATGATCATATGAAGTTGTTCTCTTAAATTTTTTAAATGTTTTTTCTTTAAGATTTTTTTAATTGATTGTTTCTTCTTATTTTTTTGTTTACCAATTTTTTATTTCTTTCTTGTATTTTGTTATCATCTTTTTCAATTCTTTTTGAATGTCTAATTTTTTTTTTTAATTTCTAATAACCTTAATAACTTCATCTCTCAAAGTCTTTAAATTATTTTTCTTGAATTCAATTTTGTAAATTTTCTTAATTTGTTTAACTCATCATTTTAATTAACTTATTGAATTATTTATTTTTACTCTTTTTTTATCTATTGTTCTTTTCTTTAATTTGATTTATCATTATTTTCTTGATTTTTTTTAATTTTTTTTTAAAGTTTTTATCATCTTCTTAATCCTTTTTTAATATATAATTGTGCTTTGGAATTTTGTCTGTAAAATTTTTAATCATCATAGAGTTATTCTCTTAAAGTTTTTGAATTCTTTTTCTTATTTTCATTTTCTCAATTTTCTTAATTTCTTTATAACTCATTGTTTTCATTAACTTATTCAATTGATTATTTTTATTATTTATTATTATATTATTGAATTTTATTTTCTCTAGTTCTTTGAATAATTTTTTAAAGTTTTTATCAACTTCATAAATTGTTTTTGAAACTCGAATTATCTTCTTGAAACTCGAATCAACTTCAAAGTTTTTTAAATTTTTTCTTGAATTCTATTTTATCACTTTTCTTAATTTTTTAACTCCTCATTTTCATTAGCTTCTTGAATTATTTTTTTTAACATTTTTTTTGCTTATTGTTCTTTTCTTTAATTTTATTTTCTTAATTTTTTTGAATTCTTTTTTAAAGTTGTTATCATCTTCTTCATCCTTTTTTAATCTCTAATTGTGTTATTGAATTTTATCTTGAAAAATTTTAATCATCATATTGAGTTTTTCTCTTAAAGTTTTTGAATTGTTTTTCTTGATTTTCATTTTCTCAATTTTCTTAATTTCTTTATAGCTCATTGTTTTCATTAACTTCTTGAATTGATTATTTTTTATTTTTTATTTTTTATTATTATATTATTGAATTTTATTTTCTCTATTTCTTTGAATATTTTTTTAAAGTTTTTATCAATTTCATAAATTGTTTTTGAAACTCGAATTATCTTCTTGTATTTCGTTTTGTGAAATTTTAAACATCATAATGAGTTATTCTCTGAAAGTTTTTTTAAATTTTATTTTGAATTCTATTTTATCACTTTTCTTAATTTTTTAACTCCTCATTTTCATTAACTTCTTGAATTATTTATTTTAAAACTTTTTTTTCTTCATTTCTATTTTTTTATCAACTTTTGAAATTTTTTGAAACTCTAATTATCTTATTGTATTTTTTTTTTTTGTGAAATTTTAAACATTATAATGAGTTATTCTCTTAAAGTTTTTTAAATTTTTTTCTTGGATTCTATTTTATCACTTTTTGTAATTTTTTTAATTCCTCATTTTAATTAACTTATTGAATTATTTATTTTTACACTTTTTTACTTATTGTTCTTTTCTTGAATTTTATTTTCTTAATTTTTTTCAACTCTTTTTTAGAGTTGTTATCATCTTCTTGATCTTTTTTAATCTCTAACTGTGTTCTTGAATTTTGTGTTGAAAATTTTTAATCATCATATTGAGTTATTTTCTTAAAGTTTTTAATTTTTTTTTCTTGATTTCCATTTTATCAATTTTCTTAATTTCTTTATAAATCATTGTTTTCATTAACTTCTTGAATCAATTGTTTTTTATTTATTATTATATTATTGAATTTTATTTTCTCAATTTTTTTGAATAAATTTTTTATGTTTTTATCAACTTCAAAAATTATTTTTGAAACTTGAATTATCTTGGTATATTTTGTTTTGTAAAATTTTAAACATCATAATTAGTTATTCTCTCAAGATTTTTAAAATCTTTTTATTGGATTCTGTTTTTTAACTTTTCTTAATTTTTTTTAACTTTTCATTTTCATTAATTTCTTAAATTATTTATTTTTACACTTTTTTTCTTATTATTATTTTCTTGATCAAACGTCAGTTTAATTATATATATGTTATTCATTTTTAATAAAGATTATTAGCTTTTCTAGTTACTTTGGTGAACAAATAAAATTTTAAAATTTTTAAAATAAATCACAATAATATAAAATAATGATTTCCTTTTGAATAAAAGCTATAACAAGAACTTATTTATTTAGTGTATATTTACTCAATCAACCTTAATTTATAGATGAATTTTCTTACCTTGGATGTTTCAAATATTATGATATGTTAATTCTTCTCTTTGATGTATACGATATGAGATTTATACAAATTTTGAAGTAATTTTTAATAATGAAAAAAAATATTGAAAATGAAGTTATATAACATTTCATTGAATGACAACGTTAAATAGCTAGTTCAAGAAGAGCTAAAGCAAGAGCATGTTCCTTCCTTAACTTTGTTTAAATTCAAAAACTTCTAAGAAAGCGGGAGAAGAGAAGACACAGCAACAATGGCGAACAACAAGAGCTCCAAGAAACCAATGAGTCTCAATGATAGTCACTATCGCTTCCTCCAAGAACATTCCGCTCCCCCCAAACCCTCTTCCAAACGTTTCGGTAACGTTTCACTTCTTTCTTTCTCCATTTTATTTTCTTTCTCATCAACCTACCTCTTCTCTTTGCAGATGAAGAATCGATCGAATCCTCCACGAGGAAACAACAACACCAAAACATTCCTCAATTTTCCGCAATCACCGACTTCGATTCTCCAATCGGTACTTTCATTCTACCATCCAATCTCGCTTGTTTACTTCTCACGCCTGTTCTCACCTTCTCACTACTGTTAGGGTTAGCATCGGACGAGAAACACGAACCGATCAAGGTACATGAAGCCGAAGAAGTTGTAGCTCCGTTCAACGATATTTCTACTACTAGTAAGTGCTATATTTTCTGCTTCACTTCAATCTGCGATCATCACCGTCGTTATAATCTGCCACACTCGATTAATATTCGTATTATTAGGGCAAGACTTGGACAAGAAACATAAGCCAATCATCTTTCAAGAAGAAGAGCAAGAAGAAGAAGAAGAAGGTTCGTCCAACGTGGTTAGTTCTTCCTCTGGTAAGTGTTATCTTCTCTGGCTCACATTAATTTGCAATCAGCGCCGTCGTGAAACTCTACATACTCGATTGTTTTGGTTGTTAGGGCAAAACTCGGATGAGAAACCCGGACCGATGTTTTTTGAAGAAGAAGCTCCACCCGACGTGGTTGATTTTTCCCCAAGTAAGTGTTGTCTTCTCTGCCTCACTTTTTAATCTGCAATCAGCCCTGTTGTTAAAAATATTGTTGCCTCACTTTAATATTTTTGTTTCAGAGGAAGAAAGGACGACGAAGGTGAAAGTACAGGGACGGCGGCGCCTCTGTAAGATTGTGCATGAAGACGCCGGAAAAAGCGTGGCGGTTGATGAGTCCAAGTTTGATGAACTGATCGACCTTGATTCGCCGATTCCCGTGCCCAGAAGCGTCGTCCAGATTGAGGAGAGTGAGGGCAAGAATGAAATTAGGGATATTTTGTCTGAACTGAACGCCAAGTTTGAGTTGCTATCGGTTGAGAGGAAGCCGAGGCCGAATCGTGTTGAGGGTTTGGTTGCAGGTAAAGAAAGTCACGATGATGAGGGTTTAGAGTATGGGAGTGCAGGGTCGTCGTTTTCTCCGCAGCAGGAGAGCTTGACTGAGGGTAATAAGAATGAAGATGGCGACTGTACTGAGTATGATTCAGAGGATTCGGTTCAAGTGATGGATAATTTTGTGCCAGAGAATGATGGTTCAATAACTTTGAGTGGACCCAGGTCAACTTATAAGTTGCCTGCTAAAATTGGGAAAATGTTGTATCCACATCAGCGGGAGGGGTTGACGTGGCTCTGGTCTTTGTATTGTCTGGGAAAAGGGGGAATCTTGGGGGATGATATGGGTTTGGGGAAAACAATGCAGGTAAGAAAATGAATAGCAGAACCTTGAGAAACAGTATTTTGCAATAGCTGGTATATGATTGCTAATACTGGATAGTTCTTTCAGATATGTGGCTTTCTAGCTGGACTGTTTCATTCTCGTTTAATAAGAAGGGCATTGGTTGTAGCTCCCAAAACATTATTGCCCCATTGGATCAAAGAATTGTCAGCTGTGGGTCTATCCGAGAAGACAAGAGAGTGAGGCTGCCTGACTTCATTCATCTGAGTGGTTTATCTATAACATGCAATGTTAACTTTTCTGCGCTAATAACAACTATTTGTCCTTTCCCGCAGATATTGTGGAACTTCTGCAAAACTCAGAGAATACGAACTTCAGTATATACTTCAGGTTCTGGTTCTTTATTTTTTTAATTAAACTGGAAATTTCTTGAAATTAAATATTTGTGGCTCAACACCGTGAGGATAAGAAATATGTAATGTGTTTGTGTGTAACTCAAAACTGAGCTTAAGAATTGGAAGGAAAAGAATTTCATGGTAGGGGTAGTTGCCTTAATTTATTAAGGAAAATAATACTGTTTTAAATTTTGTTCACCGGTGGACTTTTAGTTGATTGATGGAGAATGGTGGTATTTTGATGTTTCTGAGTTCTTTGTTTCTGTCAACTTCAACTGTGTTTTCATGTCTCCTTCTAGGACAAAGGCGTTCTTCTCACAACTTATGATATTGTCCGCAACAATTCTAAGTCCTTACGGGGGAGTAATTATTTAAATGACGAGGAAAGTGAAGATGACGCTACATGGGACTACATGATACTGGATGAGGTAAAAGTGAGCTTGTTTCACTTAAAACTTAATTGGGTACCTGATCTGTCTACCTGCAGTCGATTAGCCTTTTCCTCAGTAGCTTTTGGATCTTGTATTTCTCAGATGATCAATGGAATAGATTACTTATAAAAATTTTGATGTGTATACAGTTGGTTTAATGAAAATTTTGATGTGTATACAGTTGATTTAATAGAAGATATAGGTGGGAAAAGTTTTGATTCTTTTTTTCATTTCAAGAACCTAAGCACCCTTTAATGTAAGAGAGTGCATATCACCAATTGAATGAGAAGTGGAGGTTTGAAACGAATTGTGAAAATTGAGCAGAGAAGTGTGTTAAATTAGTTTTAACAGAAGCAAGATATGTATAAATATCAGTTATTCATGGTTGCAATCTATTGTTTGCTTATCTTGACATAAAGAAAATTATAAGTCATTAATAACGGGTTCCAGATTTTCAGTGTGAAATTTGACTTCTGTGTAGTTTTATCTGGTATGCTAAAGTAATGTAATCAGCTCATCTTTTACGTTTCTTGTTGCATATTTAACTAGTGGGGACTTTTGTGGGACCGTTTTAGAGTATTTGATAATGATTTTCATTCTATAGAGGGAGAAATTTCAACTATATGGCATTGAATTTAAATACTTATATTAATCTTGTTGCAAAATGTCATAATATTTTCTTCTTTTTTTTTTCAAATTTTTCTTATAACTTTAGGGACACCTTATAAAGAACCCAAGCACACAAAGGGCTAAAAGTTTGCTTGAAATACCAAGTGCTCATCGCATTATCATCAGTGGCACACCGTTGCAAAATAATCTTAAGGTATTATTTGTTGTAATTTTTCTTTTGTTATAATCTCTAAGATGGTTTTTTTTTTTTTTTTTAACTTCTTTTCTATTTTTTTTAATCTTTTTTTTTTTTTAATTTTTAAAATGGTTTTTTTTTTTTTTTATCACATCTTTCTGATTTTTTTTTTGTAATATTGATTTAAATTTATGTTATTTTTCCGTGTTTAATGGTTGTCATCCTTAAAACTTCCTAACAGGAGTTGTGGGCATTGTTCAATTTCTGTTGCCCAGACTTGCTTGGTGACAACAAATGGTAATGATAATTTTCAGGCTACATTCTTAATTTAATTACGGTGTTATAACATAAAATTGAAACTTATCAGGTTCAGAGAAAAATTTGAAAAGCCCATACTCCGTGGAAATGACAAGCATGCTTCTGACAGGGATAAACGTGTTGGTTCATCTATAGCACAGGTAAGGATTATTTGTGTTCCAAATATAGTTCATGTGACTTGGCCTTTGGCTTTTGATGGCGAGTAGTAGGTATTACGTTGTTTTTGTTCTTGAGCTCACATTATAATACATACAATTAAAGGTATATGAATATGATTAGATGTGCTTTGTACTCTTCCACTTCAAGCTGTTCCTTGGTCAATCATTATATATCATGGATTTCATTGTAAATTGTAATTTATATTTATGTAGTGATCTCTCATATTCCGATCACCAATTAATAGCAAGTTTCGCTTTGACTTGAGTATTTTGACTGCTACTTATTTACCAGGAACTAAGAGATCGTATTCAGCCTTACTTTTTAAGACGAATGAAGAGTGAGGTTTTCAGTCAAGATGTTGAGAAAACAACTGCAAAACTTTCTCAAAAACAAGAGATCATTGTGTGGCTTCGATTGACAAGTGTTCAGGTTAAATATACAATTCTTTGTTATTTTTTCATTTTATCTTCCGAGGTTAATCTAACAAATTTTGATAACTGTTTAATTTTCATTTCATGTAGCGGTATCTTTATGAAGCATTTTTGAAGAGTGAGATTGTTCTCTCAGCATTTGATGGCTCACCTCTGGCGGCCCTTACGGTAATTTTTGTCGTGTTATTTGAGCTACACTCAATCTTGTTGTGCTATTATATTCTGTTCTTCTTTTCCTTTTTGTATAGTAATACTTTCGTCTTTTAAAAAAAATTAAACGAATCAGATTCTAAAGAAAATATGTGATCATCCACTTCTGTTGACCAAGCGGGCAGCTGAGGATGTGTTGGAAGGGATGGACTCAATGCTAAAGCCAGACGAAGCTAATGTTGCAACAAAATTAGCAAAGCACATAGCCGATGTTGGTGACACAGAAAGGTTTAAAGATGAACAAGGCGTGTCATGCAAAATTTCCTTCATTATGTCATTGTTGGTAAGTGTTGGTCATGCAGTTTGTATACTACTGGTGTTTACTTGTCAGCATAATATCATAGTTCTTTTTCTATGCTGTAGGATAATTTGATCCCAGAAGGGCATTGTGTGCTTATATTTTCTCAGACTCGCATGATGCTTAATCTTATTCAGGTTGGTTGATCTATTATTTTGAAAAGCTTTTCATTTATTTCGTCTGTGAAGCATGGATTAGTCAAACAGTTGTTCAACTGTTTCATGGGGATTATCATGTCTGGAAATGCAGTGTTCATAATCTTTTTGGTTTTAATGATCAGCAGGTATTTGTTGGAGGACGTTCAAAGTTCCCCGTTTCGTTATTTTAATGTATGATTTTCTATGAGAGTTTATTTAAGGGTTTTCTTCTGCTTGATTATAGGAATGCCTACTGTCCCAAGGTTATGACTTCTTACGAATTGATGGCACAACAAAAGCCAATGACAGACTAAAGATTGTCAATGTAAGTGCTTTGCACTCAGTAAGCTTGCTAATTCCTTAAATGTTCTTCTGTCTTATAGGTCACCTGTTGTTTGGATTTCAGGATTTCCAAGAAGGTGTTGGAGCTCCTATATTTCTCTTGACGTCTCAGGTTGGTGGTTTGGGACTTACACTTACAAGAGCAGATCGTGTGATTGTTGTTGATCCTGCTTGGAACCCAAGGTGTGTCTTGAAGCACTTTAAATTTGTTATAAATATACAAAAAGAAGTGACATTATTAGTATTTTCTAATTTAGAAACTGTTATCCACTTAATTGTTCTCTGCTATGTCAGTAAATAAATGACTAAAGCATTATTTGAACATCCTAAAGATGTTTGCTAAAACACCTTTTTCCTAGTTTCCCTATTATGTTTGAGAAGATTATTTTAGAACTGTGTGTAGTGTAAAAGCGATGAAAGAGTATCTTTAATTTAATCTTTTTTCTAGTGAATTGGTAATTAAGATGTTGTCCTTTTGGTACTCAGGAGAGTAAAAGTAGCTAGATAGGTAAAATACTATATAACCTACTGCTCCTGTTGGTGTTCTACTCCTGTTGTCCGTTTCTGCCAGTGGCTTTAGTAATGTCCTAAGATTTCACCATACATACAACTAATTAAAAGTTTGTCCTGTCAATATTAATTGTTTTATTTCATGTTTTACATTTGATCGTTATTGTATAATACTCATCCAATCCAATAGAGATTAAGCTATTGTGCACCTGGCCCTAGATTAAGTCAGGGTTGGCTAGCTAAACCTATTGTTCTTTCTAACAATTTGTCACGGGTGGGCATGGATGAGATTCTTTTAAAATTCCAATCCAAATCCAATATAACTCATTGCATTTGACATTTACATCTATTTAATTGGATAAATTTAATTTGGATTTTTTAATTTAGTTTAAGTTTGGATTTAAAATTTGATTAAATCCATATGCATTTAATTTGGATAAAATTGAGACTATTATATATGTTAAATTTAAATGACGTTCTAATTGAATTAATGTGGTAATATTTGTTACTAAATAATTCAGAATTAAATTGTTAATTTTGGGAGAGGGAATGACCATGTACAGTGATTACTAACAAATGGTTCAACAAGAAGATACAAGTGTTTGAAATTCTTATTGAAGTTTTATCTTTTTTTCCCTTTATGTACTACTTTTTCTCATTTTTTGATCACTAACAATATAAACACACACACACACACACAAACAATATTTTAACCAAGCGATTTCATAAAAGAAATATATAACCTAAATCCAATTCATTGGATTCGATTTAAAATCCAAAAATATAGATTTGGTTTTGAATCAGATTCATTAAAATAAACTTAAACTTAAAGTGATATTAATTAGTATGATTATGGATCGAATTTGAATATTTGGATTTTTTTTCCACCTACAATTTAAAATTTGATTCATTAATTGTGGGAGGTAATTTGCTCTTGCTGCATTTAAAGCACTACGATTTTTTTTTCTACCAGTATGGATAATCAAAGTGTTGACCGTGCATATCGAATTGGGCAAAAGAAAGATGTCATTGTATATAGACTAATGACGTGCGGAACTGTTGAAGAAAAGATCTACAGGAAACAGGTAATGTTTCCCCATCTCAATGCAATGAACATATATGCAAACATATACATACATATATATATATATATATATATATATATATACACGTGCGCATGCATGCAGAAACTTGAAACTATGTGCGTGTGTGGGTATGTATGTCATTGTTTTGATTGAACTACATGGCAAACAAATATGTGGTGAAGACATTGATCGACTTTTTTCGTACAAATTGCATGTTAGGTATATAAGGGAGGATTATTCAAAACTGCTACCGAGAAGAAAGAACAGATTCGGTACTTTAGCCAGCAGGTATAATTTTGTCGGACGTATTATTAGTTGAAAAATGCACTTGGAAGTTCACTAAGGTGTGATTTCGGGTAATCTTTCCATGCATCCCTTGCAGGATCTTAGGGAGCTTTTCAGCCTTCCAAAAGAAGGATTCGATGTATCTGTTACCCAAAGGCAATTGAATGAGGAGCACGATCGTCAATATACAGTGTAATGAGTCTACAATTGGGAAATGTGTTTTGGTGTAATTAATTAACACGTGCTTTAGCTTTTCTCACTTACGTACGGTGAGGTACATCGGTGCTTTATGCCACCCTGTTCAAATTTTCTCATTTTGGTGTTCATTTTGGAAATTTAATAATATGAAAAAAATAGTGTATTTTAGGTACTGCCTTTTTTCAAAATATAATCTATTTTTGAAAATAGAACCTTAGGGAAGCTGTGAAAATTGTAATTACTTATTCTTTTATAATAACTTGAGTCTGATGAACACGCAAATTGAACTCAATCTTATTTGTATTTCCTTCAGTGATGACTTTTTCAAAGCACATATAGAGTTCTTGAAGAGTCAAGGCATAGCTGGAGTTAGTCACCACAGTTTACTGTTTTCAAAGACAGGGCCGCAGGTTCGCGATGAACTCGAGGATGATGAAGTTACAAGGTAATGCTTTGTGGACATGGTCCTTCTTTAGGTTAGAAAATCCACCTGCACAGCAGCCACCACATAGGCACAGTTAAAACAGATCGCTTCGTGCATGCCTGCAATAGGCCAACGGCACTTGCCTGAATGTTTTATTTATTTTGTAAATATTTTTTCGCATGTTAAATTTCTTTTAACTTGTGCTTTTTTCATTATAAATCCAAAATAGTTAAAAATAAATTTGCAAATAATATTATTTTAATTTCTTTTGTAGGCTAATGGGTTAATCTGTGAACTCATTGGCTACATGGATCAACTCTAATTAAAAATGCTATTTCTTTTTTTTACGTTTAGGTGTGTGCTCGTTCTTTTTCACTATTAATGTTTTACAAATTGGTTTATCAAACCTAAAGTTCCATAAATGCAATGGTTGCAGGAATCATGCGACTAGGTATATTGGGACTTCGAGATCATCTTCAAATGACCATATTACTTACGGGTACGACGCTATCATTGCACTATTTTTTAGAAATTGGAGGATGGCTTTTGGTTTAGATTTGATTGTTTCCATCTGTGCTTTAAAGCAGCTCCGAGTTTGCATTTAATCCTAAGAATGTTACCACAAGCAAAAAAAGTTCATCTCCTAGCAGTGCTGGTAAATTGACCGAGTCAGAAATCAAGGATAAAATTAATCGGCTCTCTCAAACGCTCTCAAATGCGGTATGCTTTTCTCTTTCAGATGGTTTAATTATTATTCTCTACTCTGGTTATTCTTCTTTGCAAGCTATAGTAATTTAACACCAATTTTGACTAAGAATCTCAGAAGTGGCCAAATTGTACTATAGGTTTTATGCCATCCAATGTCTGTCTACCTGTCCCATGTGGAAGATGACTTGGGTATATTAAGTCAAGTATGGAAATGGGAAATGGTTATTACACAAAGTACTCATTTCAATAACTAACCTTAGAAATGGAATAGTGGTGTGGATTGACCAATTCTGAATCGAGATATAGTGGATTGATTTTATTTGTTAACCTTTTCAGGCTATGATTTCTAAGTTACCTGATAAGGGCGAGAAACTGCAGAAACGTCTTGCGGAACTGAGTTCAGAGCTGGCTGAACTGAAAAGTGAAAGAAATGTGATTGATTTGGATGATTTTACCACTGAATTTCAACAAGGGTTGAATCTATAATTTTCTCGTACAAGACATAATTTTGTGTCGAACTTGTTGAAGAGCCTGCAAGTTTGACGCCATCTCATTTAGAAGTGTCCAATGCTTCATTGGTAAGAAAATGAAAAGAAAATACATGGTTTTCTAATTCTCCTTCGTTGTGTTTGGTTTTTAATTTTTAGATTAGATTTAGAATTTAATCCCGTGTTTATCCATTAAGATTTTATTTTATAGACATGAGATGAGAGCAATCCATTAAGCGAGAATATGGTTGCTTAGTAGAAAAAAAGAACATCAAGAAAAATATATTGATAAGCGAAATAAAAAACTTTGAGCAGCAACAGTCTGTAGGATTAGGCAGTTTATCGAATGAGATTTGTTCACTATATATAATGCCCAAATTGCAGAGCAAAACTAATGATGATTAGCTGATATCAAAATTTACATCCTTTATTTTATCATGTTAGAAAAATGAAAATTAAAGAGAGCAAAACAGGACCAGAAAGAAAAAAGGAAATGGAACTCTTAGAATTGAAGATCTTCATTATATTTTTCTCATTGTATTAGATTTTTTTCATTATTATGAAAACTAATCTTTCTATATTTTAGGATTAAATATAATTTATCATATTTCTTAAAAAAACTTTATTATAGATATAAAATTTTAAATTTACTGAACTTGTAATGGATGTAAATCAATTTCATTAATTATTCTAATTATATTTATTTTTGTTTGTTTACTTTTTATCTCATCTTTCACTTTCATTTATTATTTAAACTATTATATAAATGTAATATAACCTATATTAAAACCAAAGGACATGAATACTCCTTTATTAAAAGTACCCGAACCTTTGAACATTGAGCATGAAATAAACAAATGTTTTTAAAGTTTAATATTTATCTACAGTAAGATCACATGTCACGTAACCCTCCATGCATTTAGACTTGAAGTTTGAACTTGTCCATACATGGTTCTTGTTAAAATTGAAGTCCAACAGTAATTTTTGGATTTTAAAAATATTTGTTTAATATATTTCAATGCATATGTATATTTTTAAAATTATTTTAAAATAAATTTGATACAAAATTTTTATCTCGTACATTACGAAAACTAACATATTTATCTCTACATAAATTAGAATAATTATTTATATTCAAGGGAAATATTTCTAGGAATTATTTTTTAAAGAGTATTTTTATCGAAGCTTGTTTATGCTTAAGAACTATTATTAACAAACGAGAGGATTTTTCCCAAGTGAATTGTTTTTTAAGGTTTTTCTTTATTTAATTTCTATGTATTGTAAAAGAAGTTTTACCTCGTCAAGCTACCAATTGGACATCAAGATCATGCATATAAATTTGTAATTAAATTTCATTTATATGAATTATTTACTTTGTTCCTTAACTTTCTATCATTTATACATCTAAGCCTATTTTAGTTTTATAAACCAAACATTTTACGTGGATTATACATACTAATGGTCCTTTTATTTCTATTTTTAATTTATTCTCTGTAATAAAATATTTATGAAACTAGAAAAAAAATTCAAAATTTTGTATGGAAATTTTTTAAAATATAAATTTATTAAAAATGAGATAATGACTAAAAAAGAATGGAAAAAACACGTATTAGACCAATAACTATGTTAGAGTTACTGTTCTGTTTCAATGACACGCTACACAACAGAAGAAGAATACTGTTTTGTGTTGTGTTATACACATTTTGAGTTAAATGGGTTGACTTGACTCACTTAACCACTTTCTTTTCCATGAATTTATCGCTGACTCTGCGCTCAATTGGAATTCTCTGTTTGTTTTCGACAACAACCACCCAAAACGCGTTTCACAATCTCAGAATTTCACACACCGTAACAACCCAATTCACTTCAGGTAGGTATGCGTCTCTTTCATTCAACATTTCGTAGACTTATACTTAGACTCAATAGTTGAAGATCATTTGGGTTGGGAGATTCACAATTTCTGTGTGTAGCTCACACTCGCGCTTAAAGTTCATCTCTTTTCTATCAAATTTTATCTGGGTCGAATTGGGTCCATTCCATTATGTCTTGTGATCCAAGCTTGCTCCTGTGCCTACCCGATGATTTGTTCGGCATGGTGTCGCGGTTCCTCTTGCCCAGAGACGTGTGCAATCTCAGTCTCTGCTGCAAGAGTCTCCATGACGTTGCATCTTCTGAAAAAGTGTGGCTCACTCAGTGCGACAAGGTGGGTGTGGTGCCCCACGTGGACCTTGTTGAGTGGAGGGAGGGTGTGTCGTCTTACAAGGCTCTTTGCCGTTTCCTTTTGAGGGTTAAACCGTTGCTTGGAATATGGGTTCATCAGAACCCTGAGCTTGGTAACCTCGTCTATGTCATGCCTGGTTTTGTTTCGGTTGTCGGGTGTCGGATAATTCCTCAGGAGCTTGGTCATTTGGGGATTCAAGATGGTCCTATCCAATGGTCATCTGTGTTTGAAGTTATTGGTGATTTTGATGGTTCAACCATGTTTTTCCTCCATGGAAGGGAAGAGGAGACAGACTATGTTCATCCTGGTTCTGTCAAGTATATAGATGAGTCTTGCAATGTGCTGTTGCTTGAGATTGAAGCTAGGGAACAAGATTATGGTGGTAGTAGTAGTAGTAGTACAAATTGTGAGATGATATCAGGAAAGGCGTGTAGGTCAAACAGTGAGATCTCTAGGTTACAAAGAGATTGTGGAAATGCTGAGGCAACAGTTCCCTTCAGCAAGTTGGGTTTTAGTGATAGAAGAAAGTTGCTTGAGGTCACCATCGGCCTAATTCGACAAGAGGTTCCTGGTATGGCTGCTGGACCATTGTTTCCTGTGGTGAGAGATGACTGTGACAACTTTCAGAAAGATTTGGTGCTTTTGAAGGAAAGAAGAGCAATTCTTTGTCAAATGTGCAGCCATGGTAGTGGTCGGATTGAGAATGAAGAAAGTTCTCAAGGGGCAGAGAGTGCATTGCAATTAGAGCAGGATGACATACGAAAGAGTTGTAACTGGTCCAAGGATTTGTCTGATCTTTTGAACAAGGAGAATGGTCACATACAATGCACCAAGAAGAAAAGTCTTGGTGGATATTTCTGGGGTGGCTTTAAGCAGATCCTCAGAAAATCTAGTTCAGTTAATGAAAGTCATGCAATTTTCGACAAGTTTACTTCAAGACGTGAGATGAAGCATGCACGGCTTGAAGATTTTCTTAGGTCTAGTAATGCAATAGGGCTAACATTGAAGGCATCAACTGTGAAATTATCTTCTTATCGTGCATGGCCAAATATGCCTGATAGTTGGTTTGCACTTTTCAAGATGCCCTTGCAAGTTCCCTCAGCAGATCAAATTTATGCAGGTTTGTGGGGAGGAACTTTTGGTTGGCCTCCAGGAAAACCTTCTGAAGACAAGCCAGGAAAGGCTCTATTCTTTGTTCTGCTCTCTTATGAGGAGTCCCAAGAACAAAAGCTTCTTATTGCAACAAAAATCCTTGAAGGCACTCACTATGTGTTGCATCCTAATGGTTCAGCAATGTTTATAGTGGATATCAATGACCCTTCATCTGATTCCTTTCCCTGGGACTCCAATAGAGACACCTTGTCAGTGGATATCAAACATGCTTTCAAAGGAGAGGGTATTTCAAATGGTTATGGGTTCAGATACCCTGGATCAAAGCCTGGTTCCCTCTTTGTATTTGAAAATGGTGTCCTTGCCTTTGTTTGGAAGGACACTAGGGCTGTCTTCACTTTGCAAAGACTTGACTTGCAAGAACTTTTGAAGAAAGGAGAGAGAGTACCCTCTCTTCCTCCCATCAACAATTTTTCTTATTTGACCAAGTCCTACTCAAATGTCTTTACAGGCTTTCCTAGTGCTTCCACTTCCTCTCCTTCACCAAGGTTTGACATTACCATCACATCTCACTTTGCTTTTATATTTCAAATTTCCCCCCAAATCATGCTCCTTGCTTCATGATGTTTTACCATAGTGATAAAAGATTCATTGTTTCATGCAGATTAATAGATGTCACACCTATTTTCATGATTACTTTCAATAATTTTGATGTATCTGTGAAGAAACATTTAGCACACAAGTTTCAGTTATAATGACATATGGATTGGTGATAAACAATTCCTGTTAGTTGGGATTTGGGATATTTTTGGTCATGTTATTTGAAGTCCTAACACAACTGTATTTATGACTCCCTAGTAAGTGTCTCTATTCAGTTTGGGAACTTCTATAAACTTAGTTGCAGAAACCTTTCTTATGGTTAGCATATAGAGATGTTAGTATGATTACAGAACTTAGTAAAAAACAAGTTTATTTGTGATTATGGAAAACAAGAAATGTGGTTAGGGTCACTGCTGTAATTGCTAACTCTCTGTCTCTTTTTCTTTTTTTTTTTTGTATAGTGTCTGAAAGAAATCGGAATTCTGATCTCCTAGAACTTTTATATTTTTTAAGATTCCTCACCTTTGTAGGCATATAAAATTATCTTTCCTATGGAATTCAGTAACATTTTAAGTGTGGCACTTATTTTTCTATTATAGATGTTACATTAATTGACAGCTGTTATTGCATTAGCATCTTCATTGACAATAAAGATCAACAGAATACTGAAAATTAAAAGAGGTGGAAATATGTTTAAATATCTGGACATGAAAAGTTGATAGCATGCTCTGCAACCAATGCACTATGCTGTCAATTACTGTTGTGAAATATTACAGCATTTTGATGTGACTGCTTAGTAGGTTACTTTGTTCATACAATTCTCTGTTGCATTACTTCTTTTTGTCTGACATATATCATGTCAGCAGATTTGAAATATATGTCATTGATATCTATGGAAGAATGATATTAATTGATAGTTACAATTGAGGAATTATATGTCAGGATTTTTAATGTTTCTTTTTTTGACAGGTAAAGACAACACAGTATATTTTTGAATTTGGGACTGCATGGATTTTGTGTCCAACTTCCAGTATTATAACAGGTCAACAAGAGGATCATAAACTTCTTGGCAGCTGTTTATTGTTGCTGGAGTTGCATTGCTTTTTGTTGTCACACAGATACACTTCTTGCTGCTATTGGCTTCATGTTACTGTCTTTTGAAGATCAAAGTTGGAGATAGTTTCATAAAGTATTGTTAAGTATTTTTTGTCCTAAAGTATTAGCTTCTCTGCTTTAGTTGTATACACAGTTGCATGTTACACAAATAGAACGAACTATTTGTGCATCAAAGACCCTGATGAAGTTTTGATCTACATACATATTATGGAACTTCATAACAGATAATTTCAAACACTGTTATTACTACATGTAGTAAAATATGATTAATATATCTTCCATATGCTTTCTTAAGGAATTATCCACACAAAAGAGGAATGATCATATATATGCATGTATGTAAGAGAAGTATTGGGAGAAGCAAGTATCCCCTACATCAAGGAAGCAAGATAGTTCAATGGTCATAAAGAAGAAAATGGGATAAAGAAATATAGAAATAAATAAATAAATAAAAAGGGAAAAACATATAAAGCTTAGGATAAATAATGTTTTGGTTCTCTTTTATAACACAAAAAAGATGGAATTGAATAGATCTTAAAAATGAAATGAGCCTAAGAATTCAAGAGTTAAATATTGTATAAGCAAGAGTAGATTCAGCATATGTTCTTTAAAGCATAAAGATTGAACATACTAGTACATATTTAAAATTTTTAAATAACATATTTTCTAATATTCTCAAAAAAAAAAACATTAGGGTTTAACATTTTTTGATTGATTTTCTACCTTAGTTTTCTTGTATTCTTAGAATCAAGAGAGGATAAAAAAACGAAGGAAGCAAGCAAAAGCAGAAATCATGTGCTTGGATCCAACTTTAAAGAGAACCCTTAAGCTTTGGTGGACCATGCATCCTTTCAATTCATTGATCATATTATCACCTTCAAATTACTCTTTCGCCATGTACTGTATATATAAAGAAGATGAAGTTGATAAGAAATTTTGTCATCTTCTGCAAGCAAGCACAACCCTTGTACTCAAGTGCAACACAACAACCACTCTCAACTCTCTCATTCTCAACACAATTGCAACTCAATTGCACACGCAAAGCAACATGTCTCAAAACCTGACTTTGGTTTTCTTCATTTAAAAAGTAAGATTTTTAACTTTTTGAAAGATTTTTTCGTTCAATAATTCATTTCTTAAAAGTAGTTTCTACCAAACATGTAGGTGTGAAGGGATAAACAGTTTATGTTAAAAATTTATTCAACAAAATCTGTTCAAATGAGGTGTATTTTAAATTTGTGGAAACTATAGTCTCACTCAAAATCACACGAAAAAGAAAAGAGAAATATATTTTCACCACACTTCAATCAGCATTTGGGTTAAGCTGGTATTTATAGTACTAATATTAGAAAGCACCAATCATGTTACAAACTTACAGTGACAACCATGGTAACTACTATTAATGTTAGTCATTGTTTAACTATTATGTGATCGTCATCAACCTTTGAATGTTTCTCTTTATCACTGTTCTCATGTATGCATTCAAGTGAAATCCTAATGGTACAAAAAAAGTCATAACTCAACAGCAAAACGAGTTATTTTGCAGAAGGTAGCACAGTTCTTATACATATTACAGTTACAAGAGTCAAACTTATTGATTCCAAATCACCTACTAAGGAACTACTTCCCCATCTAGAAAACCAGTAAACTGATGAGGAAGCCTTTGCACCTTTACTTTCAGTTGTTTCAGTTCTCTTAAATCCTCCACCCATATACTGTAACTTGAGTTCTTAAAGAGAACATCACAAGAAACCTCTTTATTTTCAACTAAATTCATGGCATACTTCTCAAAGTTTTCAATTTTATCCCACAAAAGAGCCAACTTGTTAGCGTCTCTCTCGCTTCTAACACAATTCAACCAGTCCCTAGCTTCTTCCACTCTAGCCCAAAAGCATGAATCTTGGGTAAGACTCGCAAACTTGCTCCTCTCCTTGTTTTCTTCTGCAGCAGTAGTAACAGTTCTGTCCTTCCACCACCTATCAAAAATCTCATATCTTCTCTCTCTACCGTGCTGCATGTAATGGTGCCCCTTGGCTCTATGCATCCCTTTCCCATAATACTCAGCAATGTCTAGTGGCTCAACCAATAGTTTATAGAAGTGTGAAGCATTGACCCATTTGGCTCTCTTGTCAAAGTCATGAGGCAGCTCACCTCTTTCCAACATGTCAATAACGTTGTTCCAAAACCTTGCAAGCTTGCAACGGTTAATGTTGATTTTCATGTCTCTTTTGGAGCTGGAAGAGTCCCTGCTTTTGAACGAGTCGTAGTAACCAATTTGGTCGTCTTGCTCTTCGCACCAATTCTTGTACCATTCTATTTGAGCTCTCAGAGGTACCACCTTGGATAAGCTAACTGCTAGGGTTGCTGCATTCAGATTCGGTGAAGGGCCCATTCTCCTTGTTTTCTTCAGACATTCCTTGGCAGATGTAATAGCTGATTCCTGTTGGTTACATAACAGTATAACTAGTTCAGCAAAAATATTCATGCGTCACCAATAAGAATCTGAATCATATAGAATCATATAGAATCCGAATCTATGAACTGAATCATATAGAATCTGAATCTGTGAACTGAAAGCTTTAAATGTTAGGTACACGCATGAATCATTTTGCATAAAATCTCTAAAAGATCTTGCAATTACCTGGTTTGCAATGCCAGAAGACTGGATGGCTAATTCAAGCCCTGCTTCATAGCTCGAGTCAGGAATGTTCCTCTGCATGGAAATTTCCTGATTCAATGTCTGTGAAGACAATTTATTAACATAGTATCCATACTTCAGGTGGTCTTCAATGCTACTAACTGGAGAACCAGTTGCAAGCATCAAGTGCATCATCTTTATGATTGCAGATGGACTATCCACACACACTGCTCCTTCTTCTGTGACAAAAAAGTAGTTCCCAAAAGGGTGAAACAAGATAGGCACAGATGTTTCTCCCTCCTCCTGTGATGCTGCTTCCAAGTAATCCATCACAGCATTGAACAAGTTCGCTTTCTCTTTTTCTGAAATCTGATTTGCAAGCTTTCCAAAATCTTCCGAGGTCATGGAAAAGTGCCAAAACTGTAGCAGGGAATTTAGCTGAGTAGTGAGAAAGGTTATGGGGGCAAAGAGCAACCTTGGCATTATGTCATGCTTTGACACCACGTGGCAGAAGTTGCCACCCCATCTTTCTCTGAAAATGCTTTGAGAAAAGGCCTCGTTCCCAAGCAATGGTGCCCCAAAAGTGATGCACAATATCGACACAGAGGAAGAAGAGATGGACTGTAGGTAAGACAGAAGCCAAAGAGTGCACAAAGACGCAGTGGCTCCTCCAATGGAATGTCCAGTGATCACAACTGATTTAGTGTCTTTGTTTCCCACTATTTCCAACATCTGAGTTACAACGTTAAATTTTAGCAGTTAGTTAAGGATACGAATAAGATTCTGGAGAAATAAGTTTGAAGAACAAAAACTTAAATACCCTTAAAGATATTAATATGAATATTTACTGATGAATAATAACTTGGGATTTTAACTTCATCTAGTAGTATGTACACATAGAAAAAGAAAAAGAAAAGATAACTCCCAAAAATTAAGCCATAAAGTAGTAATCGTATAATTAAAAAGACTTGGCACGACTTGAAGTGACGGTCATGGGGCATAATCTGTGAAAATGAAACGAAACCCTTTTCTTTGTATGTGAACAGAACACTTCAAAAATTGACTTTTTGTTCAATTTGGCAAGGTAGGTGCCATGGGGGACTCAAGACTCAAGTCTTGTGTTCTTGCTCCCCGACTTTGGCATAAAAGTAGAAGAAAGCTTAATTATTCTGCACTGATGACTGAGTCTAAAACCACCATGGTAAGAAAAATTGGGTTTAACCTACCCAAATAACCGAGACACGTGTCAGATTCAGAGAGAACATTTCCTCGTAGATATTATGGGTTGTCTAATTCTTGTAACGTTTTTCATTTTCTTATTTTTATGGAGCTTTCAGACAGTTCACATAGACTATTTTTCCGAAGAAAATAACAAATAAAATGCTACCTGAGGATATAAAAATTTATCTGTACGGAAACATTTTAGCGGTCAACTAGTGGTGATGAAGACAAACTGCTTTGTCACAGATATTTGTCCATTAACGAAAGCCATACTATAATAATGATGAAGGCATTGAACGAGCGTAATGGAGGTTTTACTCGGTTATTTTACGCTGAAAATTGAACCCACACTCATCTTTTCTTTATGGCATGATTTGCTTGGTGATGGACGCAACTGTCACCAAAAGTAAAAGTCAACCATTTAATATTACAACCCTTTGTTTCTAAGATGTTTTGTTTTCGTTTTTACATCAAATGTTTCAGGCACTGATCAAGGTGGCTTGGTTGTTAGCCGTCGTTCGATAAAATGATTGCTCATTGGTGGGACCCATGTCGGAATATGAGGTTGTAGGGGACCGTTCACATTGCAAAAATGTACTTTGCTTCTTCTTTCTTTCAACCTCTCATCAAATTTATTATCAAAATTTGCCATAAAATAGATCAAAGGGCTAATGAACGCCATGGAATTTAGAAATTAATTAATATCTCAAGAAAGAAAAAAAAAAACTAAATGGTACTTTGGGTGTGGGAATATTATTAGCATATACCGATGAGTTAAAAATAACACGATCCATAGTTGGATTCTTAAAAGAGTTAGTGCACTTTTAATAAAAGGGAAATTTAATGTTTTAATAACAACACACCGTAGTTTATTGTTTTTATATTCTTAATGTTAATAAGTTATTCTAAGATTAGCTTAAATCTCAGTGGTGTCTTGTATCTCTTTTGAGTTGAAATTTTAATAAACTAAATTAGCTATTAGTATTTGAACACGTAACTTCCCTTTTCTCTCAGCCTTCATTCGCTATCACGTCTTCTCTAACTCTAACAAAGAAAGTCCGAAAACGCGATTGAATGGATGATCGAGTTCATCTACCTAATTACTGTCCCTTTCAATCTTTTCCCTTTTTCTCGATTTTTTAATCAATTATTACCATTCACTTTTTTTTTTTTCTTTTTATCTGTTCTATCAATTGATGAGCCAAAATTAACATCCCCCACTAACTACGTCATGTGTAACCATGACAATAAGAGAAGCAACACCAGAATAATAAAAAAAACAAGCTTTTGCAGCAACAATCTTCCCACTTCTCAAAATCAAAACTCATAAAATTTACTCACGCCAGCACAAACTATATAAAGGATACATCAAAGCTCAACAAATGCACATAAAAAGATGATAACATTTACATAATTGATTAAAGGTAATTAACTCGAACAACATACTCAACTAAGGCAAAATTTCAATACTGGTTTTGGTTTCTTATTAGTTGATCAACTGTATTAAAGATCTTAAAGGGAAACAGTGACACCCATATCCTTCTATTTTTTATAAATAAAATCAAAATGAAAAAAAAAAATTGACAGTTTTAGCAGGTCATTTATTGAGCAAGGGAAAATATTCTTCACCAAATGTGGAGAGAGAAGAAAGTTATATTATTCACTTCAATTAATTATGATCGATATAAATAAAGTGTAAAAAGCAATGAAACAAGTTCGTGTTCATCCAAGTTATGTGAGAATTTATCTTCAATTGAAACAAGTCTGAACTGAAAAGTGAACTGAAAAGATGAAAACGAACCTGGTTCTGGAAGGAATTGAAAAGGGAGAGGAAGAGATTGAGCATGGCGGCGTGAACCATGACGGGCTCCTCCGCCTCCCTGCTCCGCCGCGGCGAAAACAGGGGCACGCCGCCGATGCTGTGGAGCGGCACCAAGTCCCTCCAGTTGGGGTCGGAGGCGCCGGGCATCTGGACGCCGGAGAAGGCGACGTAGACGGAGGCGCCGACACGGTCCGCCACGAAGGTGCGGAAGGGGGCGGCGTTGGCCTGGTTGCAGAGTCGCCATGAGTCGGAGAGCAGCGGCGTGGAAGAGATGAAGGAGGCGAGCATCTGGCGAGACTCGAACCTGTCACGGGTAAATCATGGACTCAATTGCTTCGACTTTTCTCGGAAAGTTTTGAGGTTTTGATTATTCTCCTTTGTTTTTTTTTATTTTAATTTTCCTTTTGGAAAAGTTAAGAAAGAGTGAGTACTTACGGTGAAGCTTCGTTGGAAGCCATGCCCATGGAATAGTGGTTTTTTTCTTCGATGTTTCTTACGTTGGAGTCTTGCGGAGACTGGAATTTGGAGTGGTTTGAACGAAGAACACCTTGAATTGCTACCTTTTCCATTCCTTTGAATATTGCATTTATAACCTCTTCTACTGCTTCAACTCTTTTTATTTTTTTTATGAAGTTTTAAATTTATTCTTCAAAATCATCATTGTTATACGGGTTTCATTAATAGTTATATAAATAAATAAATAAATTATATGATGTCTTGCAACGACTTCATTTCATTTTCACTTTTTAATATCTCACAAATCAAGTAAATAAAAAATAAATTGAAATTTATTTTGAAAAATATTTTTCTATAACTTTTTAATTACATTATTTTAAAATAATTTAAATTATATCTTCAAAACTTTTAAAATATTAAAAGTACTTTTCTATTTATAATAATATATTATGGATATTCTCTGTAAAGATCTTATTTTTCTATTTTATTCTTGATCGCAATACAAAATTTACAAGAACAACAATAAAAGAACATACAACAAGATTAAATTACACTGGAACAAAAATAAGAGAGCATTTAAAAGCCTCACAACCCACATACCGTAAGAGTGTATTAATTAATTAATATTTATAATTCTTCAACCAACATAAACATGTATTAATATTTATAATTCCACGTAAGGTTCATCATTGCTAAAAGTTTCACTCAATAGAAACGTTAATAGTAAAATTATTAGATAATAACTTAACCCAACAAAATCAAGTTATAAGGTGAAGTGTGTATCCACATCACATGTATATTATAAATAGATTTTATCTCTAATTAATGTAGAACTTTTAACATACTCTTTATGAGTTAAATGTGTTATTCATCCCTTAACTTTGGATCGAAATTGGAAATAGTTCTTCCCCAAAATTTTGGACTAATTTAGTTCCTCAATTTTAGAAATGTGTGTATTTAGTCTTTTTAACCAAATGTTTTTAAGTTTATTTGACGTTCTAAATGCATTTCATGATAGTATATGAGTTGTTTACATTATTTAACTCATTTTCGCTTCAATATTTACTTAGAAACGCGTTTAAAATGTTAAATAAACTTGACAAAATTTGGTTAAAAGAACTAAATTCACCCATTTATAAAAGACGAGGGACTAAATTTTTCTAAAGTTTTGAAAAGGGACTAATTTCAATTTTTACTAAAAGTTAAAGGAACCAAAAACATATTTAACCGTATATATATATAGACAAAAATTAATGAGTGATTCGATAACAGCCTGATACTAAGTGGAACAATAATCCCCTTCGATCTTCAGTCTTCAGTTTTGGTTGTCGATCTCGGTGGTCAACCTCAAGTGATGGGGTACCTACAAATACTCTGACGATCATAATAATATGTTCTCGAACAAACAAATGTAATTCAAAGAAAACTCTCCCTTTTACTTTTAGTATTTACCTATTTGTAGCATTTCTTATTGTGCTTTTGCCCTTAAGGTGATTAATTAAGACCCAATAAAAAAATTCTATTGAATTTGAAAACATGAAGAAATGTGATAACATTTATCATGACTTTTTTACTTGCTTACTTTGTTATTAACTAATAATTTTGGTACTAACTTTCCAATATAAGAGAAAACTAGTTTAAAATTTCAACTTCACTATTTTATTTTAGATGCTTTTATTGACCATCTATATTTGAATAATTTATCAACCATTTTTAAATTATTTCAATCTCTAAGAAGAATAAGAAATACATTTTGTTTGAACAAAAATATTTTTTCTATAATGATTTATCAAAGCAAGTTTGTAAAATAAAATGAAAGATAAATTTTTTGCACACAATATGATTATTTACATTGAGAAAAAATAGTTTAAAAGTTTTATTTTGGTTTAATTATGATATGTTCAATAATTTGAAGAACAAAAGAATAATCTATTCGATATATTTGTTTTCTTTTATAGCTATATTATATTAAGTGAACTAATTATTTTTATTGTATTAGTGACAATGATAAAATATATAAATTTTGAGTATATTATTTTAGCTCTCCAACGATTAGGTTAGTAGTTAAGATTCACCACAATATTTGATATTAAAAAACAATAATACATCTTTTTGATATTGCATATTTAATAATATAACCTTTTGTTGGTTTTTATTTATTTTTTTATAAAAATTAATTAATCGATATTGAAATAGTAGTAAAGCAAACAAGACACATGTACGGAGACATACGATACTCAATGAAAAAATGAAAATATACCTTTCTCATCTTAAGTATTTCAAAATGATTAATACATTTTTATGTTTGTCTTGAATTAAGTAAAAAATCTGACAAACGAATTAGCTTCACCATGTTATTGTTGTAATTTATTATTTTAGAGAGTTTTATAATTGATTTGGATTATTTGTTTCTGCTCGGAAAGAATCATGTACAATTGTGATGTTTTGAATAATAGACATGTACCTATTAACATCCTTAATAATTTTTGTTTGTTGATGTAAGAAACAAATTTTTATAAGGATACAAATGTGTAACGTGGTTTTTGATGTTGTCTTCTTGTGGATCTAAGAATGGTCAAACAATTAAAAAGGTATATGATGTTATGGTAAAAGATAAAAACCAACCGGGCTATCTGCATACATTTGCTAGGATAATTATATTTTAATCTACTTTTTTTTTATTCACTTTTAATTTATCATTTTTATCATTTTTAGATTATTTATTTTAATTTTTTGTAGTAATGTGATGTGATGATAAAGGTGATGGATTAAAAATGAATAAAAAAATGGATTAAAGCATAATTATCCAATTTGTTATTGGCTCACTCTTAACCAAGGCTACGATGTTATTTGTTTCTTAATTTCTTTGAGTTTCCAAAACTAAGGTAAGTGAAAAAAATAATAAAATTCATTACATTATAAAATACTTAATTTAAAAAAGTGAAAAATTGGATTTTGAAGTCATCACATTTATTTTTATTTAATTGACCTGAATTGTTTAAGTTTCGTTTTCGGACAGGTGTAACAAATACGCACATAAATTATGTCTCCTCCGGTGAAACGCGTTTTCAAGTCATCCATCTTCGGTCAACACAGAAAACCCAGTCAAACCCTCACGCGGCATTCGGTTTTCATTCAAGTACACTTTTACACTCAACACCAATACATTTTTACACTCAAAATTATTTAATTTTATCTAACAATATATACCATATAATAATCGATCATCAACACGTGAATGATTAAGATTAATGTTGTTTTATAAATAAATTTGACAGACATGCATGTCTTTACCATTCATTTCTCTTAATATAATACTTTTAATGTGTATCTTTTTTACAGATATGATTAGGGATGTAAAAAAATTCATATTCGTAAATAAAACTCGTAACGGGTAGAAAATTGATATTATAAATAGATATCCGTAAGTAACAGGTACGAGTATTTTTAATACACGTATGTTAACGGATTGAGTACATATATCATAGTATCCATACCCGTGGACACTCATACTCGCTATACTGTAATTTAAATTTAAATATATATATATATATATGATTAAAATATTAACATATTATTTTGAATAAGTTATTTTTTTATTAATTAGTTTTAAAGAAAAATTATTTATCTGTAAACTATCATTTAAAGAACATTATTTTAACGAGTTATTTAAATTTTATTTAAAATTTATGAATATTATATATTTTATTTTATTTAAATTTACAAATAAAATATGTTGTTAAATTCAAATACATTGTCATATCAACATGTCAAAACCAATTACGCATCACAATTTAAATCAACCACCGGATATTTCTCTTACCTAAAAGTTATTTGAATTTCAAAGAATAAGTAAAAGAGAATCCAAAACTTCTTAAAATCTAAGTACCTAGAGGCTTATCACTAAATCAACATAAACTATAAATTAAGAGAAGAACTAGGTGAGATAATAACATTTTTTTCAAGTGACAAAATCAGTTAAAAAAAGACAATGATACTTTAACTTACTTGTTTTTACTCACTTCTAACCCACTACTTCAATCACTAAAAAAAATCAAAATAAATGATTTAATGGTGATTGAAGTATTAAGTTAAAAATAGATCAAAAAAGTAAGTTAAAATATATTTTTCATAAAAAAAATAGATTATTCATAAATAGAGTCAAGATATTAAAAATTAAGAAATTATAGAGCAAAAACATGAACTTATTCCAGAATAAATTATGGTGAGATAAAAATTCTCTAATACACATTATCTTTTAGAAAGTATAATCTATTTGTAAAACATGAAAATTAGACTCCGAAATTAAAAGAAAAAAAAAGCTAGACAGATATATGTTCGCGATTGCGAGATTAAAAAATTAGGAAAAAAGAGGGAAATTCAGAAGTTTAAAAAGTATAAAATTAAAAAAAAACTTATCAAAGTATTTGAAACATTTTATGAAATATGGAATCAAGGTTTGGAAGGAGTATATATATATATATAACACTCAATTGATGCTATTTGTAAAGTTTATGGAATAAAATGATCATTCAAAAGTTTTGGTAGATGAAAGATAAGGAGGGAATGAATTTGTTGAAATTTTAGAAATAGAGGATTACTTAACTGCAAAAAAAAATTGGAAGACTAAAATGAAATGCAATCTAAATTAAAAATGTAATCAAAGTTTTATAAGATAAAGTTGAATTCTCATTTAAAATGTTTTCTCACATTTTTTTCTTAAAAAAATATTCCTAGATCAGAAGAGGCATTTTTATTTGGGCCTTTACTTCTGCCATTAAAATAGGCCTTTCTTGATTTTTTTTTTACACGAAGTGTCTAAGAATATAAATGAATTGTTTCTTCTTGCACCTCCATAAGATTTTAAGAAGCTTCTAAATTACAAATATTTGAAACATTTTTGAATAAATGTATTTTGAAATGAAATTGTAAAATGAAAATTATTTTTTTAACTATTTGGATTCATTATTTTAGAATATAATATATTAAATTTTTTTATTATTAAATAATACTTCTCGAATAATTTACAACATATTTCAAAGTATTCTTTCTAGAGAGTTAGATCCAAAAGTTTAGTGATAGCTTTATAACAAATGAATAAATGGCACATATTTGTGTTATTCAATTAAAATTTTATGCTCTTTTTCTTCTTCCTTGTAACCATCCAACGTGTTATGAATGACACGTTTTTAAACATTTGGAAAGTTTTAGATTTTACTTTCACGAAAGAAAATCTAAAGCATACTTTAAAGGATTATTCTATAATTTTAAGTTTTACGGTAGGATATTAAATTAATTTAAAATAACTAAAAATCAATTTTATATTATCCATTATAGATTCTTCATTTCAAAATATATTTTATAATATTTTTTTGCAACATATTTGATTTTTTTAATGTGTTTTTCAAAAGAACATAAAGATTAAAAAAATGATTTTCTCTATTATAATACAGTGGAGGCTGCTGAAAAAACAAATATGGACGTTGTAGGATGTTATGTAGGTTACGAATTTCAATAACAATGACGAAAATAGTAATAATAAACTTATGAATAGGATGTTAAAAGAGTTAAATTAAATTATGCAAAATCTGAATTAGGATGTTGAAAATCAGAATTATATATAACATGATCGGACTAATCCATTTCATATTTAAAATAGTTTTTACAAAATATAATTTCACAGTAAAAAATGTAAAAACACAACTATTGATTAACAATACACGTCTGTAAAAAAAAAAAAAAAAACTTTCTCGATGGATGATAAGGTTCAATATAGAATATGCTTATAAATTATTTTTAATTTCTGTCAATGAACTATAAAAATTTATTATAACAGAATTCAATATTAGGAACTTTTTTGATGGGGAAAAAACCTTGAACATTTTCAATCTGAACTACAGTGTTTTTTTAGTGAATTAATTCTACATTTTAAAGATTCTGAATGGAGCTGCATTCATATTATGGAAACCGTTTTAATAATGAAAATTTACAGTAAATTGATTTTTAATCATTAAAACATAATCAAAAGTTCACCTAGAATAATATATGGTTTTTTTTGAAATAGAGAATGATTATGTGCGTTAATTTTTTTTGGTTAAATATGTTTTTAGTCTCTTAATTTTCAGAAAATTTTGAAATTAGTTTATTTCGAAACTTTAGACCAATTTAGCCTTTCATCTTTCGAAATAAGTGGATTTAGTTCTTTTAATAAAATTTTGTTAGGTGTATTTGATGTTTCGTATACATTTTAATATTGTATTTGAGTTGTTTATACTACTTGACACATTTTTACTTTTCAAATATTATTATAAAACACGCTTAAAATATTAAATAAATTTAACAAAAATTGATTAAAATGATTAAATTCACGTATTTTAAAAAGTAAAAAACAAAATTAATTTAAAATTTTAAAATTCATTATAAATTAAGAGAAAAAAAACATATTTAACCCATAAGGTACGGCCACCTGCACTTGTTTCCACCAATATTAGTGATTTTTTTAAGTTAACTCAATTATTCACCTTTTCAGGTATTTAATGTAAACAAAACAGTACTTGCAGTGATGGCCCAAATAACTTTATCCCTCTTTCTTTATTCATCTACCAAAGAAATAGGCCTTCAAGCAGTAAAGACCAATTAATTAGCTCTTTCAAAGTGTGTCCTTTGTTTGAAATTACTTTTTGACATTTTTTTTTTCCAACCTTTTGTTATCTTACAACAAATAAAAAAAACTACTAAAAATAACAAATAATTTATTGGAAATAAAACTCATCAAAAGGGGCCACGTTTCATAAACTTTAGCAAATCACAAAAAAAAGTAAAAAAAGAAAAGAAAAAGAAATACTAAACAGAGTTTTGCTAACATTTCTATTTATTTATTTTGTGAAATTAAAAATGCTTCAAGGTTATAGGACTTGTTTTTCTTGAAGATTAAATTCCTTCCACGTTTTCTTTTATTTGACCAAAAAAAATCTTTCATCACTCTCTTTCTGTCCATCTCTTTCAATCCTTGCTCTGAAACGATGTGTATCTGTATTTTAGCAACGAAATTTAATTGTTGATATTAAAGATGATGATAATAGGTTAAGTACGGATAGGATTTAATTGTGTTTTATCTTAAAAACTTTGCTCTATTATCTATTTCATTACTTGTCAGAAATTCATAAAAAAAAATATTCCTGAATTTTTTATGTCAACAAATATTAATGATACTTACAGATATTCTTGTATATATTATTTTTAATTTTAAATAAAATTATTTAAAAATAAATGTTTAATATATAAATTTATATAAAAAAATAATTTTAAAATACAATTCAAATAAAATGTACAGTAAAGAATTAATGCAAATCAATTGAGTTTCCCTAAAGAACAAATTTAAACTAATTACAATAAAATCTAAATTTTAAAAAATTAATTTTTAAAAATAATTTCAATTTTATAATTTTAAATAAAAATATATAAAATCAAACTTTAAGTAGTTGTTTACAAATTATTATTCTTCACTGGTAAATTTATTTTTATATATTTAAAAAAATATTTAAATAAAATTAGCTAATAATTATTAATAAATAATAAGTATATATAGGTTAGATACCATATCATCAATATTTATCTTATCATAAATTTAAGAATATATGTTATTTTAAATCTATTACAAAATTATAGCAAGAATTTTGTTGTCTCTCTTAATTAATATATTTGGAAAGAAATAAGGATCATTGAAATTATCTTGTAAAATATATCTTGAAAAAAAAAGAGTCAAAGTTAGTCACCTTGCCAACCCGTTAGCTCATTGGTCGGGGTTAAACAATTCAACCCGTTTTGGTTTGTTGGGTTAGTCTAATCCGCCCCATTTAGAGTAGGTTAGATTCGGATCCGGTTAAAATGAACTAGACTGACTCGTTTTGACACTATTATTTTCGTTCTTCCTCTTGAGTAGGTTTAAGTGACATATGCATGTATTTTTTTAGTGCACTTTTGAACACATTAGTATTTAAGGATGTTTAGCTGAATTAAAATTGTATTGATTTTTCTTTTATCATTATTAGGCTTTACTAAATAAGCTATATTCACTGCAATTATTAGTTTCATATTATTGTTTTTTTTTTTTAATTTCTATTTTAAACAATATAGTATGAAAGTCTTGATTGGCCTATCATATAATTTCATACCATGAATTAAGTCAACAAATTAAATTGATGACGATAAAACATTAATAATTAAAGAATTGATTAAAATTTCATTTATATATTTATACTTTTATTTAAGCTTAAGATTGAAAATGTTTTTAAAGATATTATAGTTTTGAAAGCCTATACTATATAGTACAACTTATTTAATTTCTCATTTTTTAATTATTAAATGTAATCATGTTAGAGATATTACATATCTCTTGATTTTAATTATATTGATGGAGATATAATATATTTTATTTTTCTTCATTATTATAAAATATTATGTATTATGATGATATCTTAAGTTTAACTTTTTCCTCTATGTCATGAGATATTGTATACTCTATTTATTAAAGAAGTTTCTAATAGATCAATATAAAAAGTAAAAAAGCTATATGAGTTATTTTCAATCAAACACCTCTTATACATATTTTTTCTTTTTTTCTTCTGTGACTTATACAGTTCTAATAACTCACACTAATATTATATTATATACTTTTATTATTTGAATTTATATTTACAAAATTTATTTTTGAAAATATTAGTTAAAATTAAAAAAAATGAAAGAAACTATAGGTATAAAAGATTTGGTGTATACTTTTTACATGGATAAACCTATACTATCACGTAACATGACAAATTTTTTTAAAAAGAACAAGGATAGAAATTATATCTACCTGTATTTACTGTCATCCATGGTGCTCATGATTGTTAGAGTATATAATAATGAAAATTTTTCAAAAATATACAATAAAATAATAGTTGGTCAAATTAATTATGTTAAGTTGAAAAAGGTTACGGTGTGAATAATGCACAATGGAAAAAGGTAAGAAAAATAAATAAAACTATATCAGATATACTTAGTATCAGGATTTATGGATACTTCTATTTATATATTTTTTTCGTCTTACTTTTTGTAGTAGTGATGGTTCTTATGTATTTTAAAGTACTAAACTTTTAATCTAAGGAATTTTTAAATTTTATAAGTTTTTATCTCTTTTATATTATACTTGTTTTTTATTAACAATTAATTTTTTTATAAAGTTATATAACTTGTGAGTATTTTTTACAGGAAATTATTTTATGTAAAATATTTGGCAGAAAATATTAATAACAACTTTTTATATCTTTTTTTATAATAAAATTTGTAAGTATTTTAAAAGAAAAATTAAAAAAAAATTGATAAAAAATAAGATTTTTTAATAGTAAATTAAAGATCCTGTCATATATTATTTTAAAAGAAAAGATAGGATAAAAGGATCTTATCCGAGGAAAAACTTGTATGAGTTAATATATAATAATTATTATTATTATACAAAAATAATAACAGTTAATTACTAGCTAATTTAATGGTTTTATAAGGAGAGAGAGAGAGTAAAAATACAGATGAAAAAGTTTTGAAGGATAAATCTGATTAATTTCTCTTCTAATTCTAAAGAAGCAAAACAAAAGGATTAATAGAAACATGTAAAATAATTTTGTTAAATGATTCAAAATTTTAGTTTTGATGACACTTATTGAACACTTGAATACTTGATAACATATCATTCTTTTCTTTCTCTCTCTACCTTCTTGTTTCTACTCTAGTGCTTGAGGAAAAACTTCTTGGCCGTACAGAAAAACTATGATGGCAGTGCAGAAAGAAAAAAACATATTATAATACCGACCCTATAGCCTCTATGTTTGAAACATGTAGAATCAAGATCTTCGTATAATCATGTCACAACTCTAATAATTCAAAGTTAAGAACAGTAATATCATGTGAAGGTTTGACAAGCACCGATGCAAATTTAGATATCGATATGCATTATGATTCTAAAAGTCTGCAACATCACATGTCAAATTCATGGCGGATGCATGCCACAAAGAAAATCAAGAGAAAGATCCAACATTTGGGCCCTCATCATTGAATTCCATCGTCTTATATTACCTGTCCTTGACGCATGTGTTTCCAATCCAATTATCCTCACCTATGCAAACATCACTATCAGTTTTTTCATACAGTGTTCATGTATCCATCAAACCAACGTGAAGTACGTTTATAACTTTTCAATTTATTTAATCTGTAAAGTAAAGAGATTTGCCTAGAGCCTCGGTAGTTAGTAACATCATAGCTGCATTAATTTCTGTAGAGATCAGTCGTATATAGCTACAAAGTATTGACAGATAAGTTGGTGAAAAAAAAAAGTTAGTAACAGGAACTTTCTTAAATGATCTGCCTAAAAATGTTAAACTTTCACCTACCCATTTTGTTTGGTGTGAAAAGACTATTGTTTGATCTACGGACATTTTGACTCTTTGAACAACATGTTTTTCGTTTTCTTAGATGTTTCTCTGTTTGTGCGAGTATATAAGACGCAGAACTTCTTTATAACGAGCACGGGCAAGTTTTATTAGACAGTTGCGATCATGCAGATGGAAGATGTTGAAGTGGCTGCTCCACCTCGTCGTGTTCTTCTTGTATCGGCTGGTGCCAGCCACAGTGTAGCACTTCTGAGTAAGCAAGCATTAATCAGTGCTCGCTTTTCTTTTTGTTTAGAATGTACTGATTGTTGTTATTGAGCTGAATGAAATTTTATATTCAGTTTTCAGAAAAGAGTGATGGATTTATGTTTGCAAGTGTTTTAGATTCTGTGAAGGTTCCCACTTAATCACCAGTTCATTTTTGTTGTCAGCATCTTGTTCTATGTGGTCCCAATCTATAGAATTTTATTTTATGCAGTTTATGATGACTCTTCTCTTGTTTGATTTGTATGCTGCGTGTCTACGTATAGATTTAGAGTTCATCTTATATCAAAGTTGTATTCTGAAATTTGAGTTAGGGAAAGTGAGATATTCCATCATACATGATCCAGCGTTTTATATTGCATTGTCTTGAACCACTGGAATGTGGTTAAATAAGGTGTTCAATGGTAGTAGCACTTTCTGATATTTTTCATTTGGGTCCTCCTCACATCCAATACACTGGGTTTTTAAATTCCTTATAAGCTCTAAGAAGAAGTACTTCATCAAATCAATGCAACTTTTTCGAGTTCAAACTTCAGTTCTTCTTTTTCATTTCTTGTATTCATGTTCATATCATCTCAATTTTCTCCTAGGTGTGACTTGTGTCATGTTTTTTCTTCTCAATTTTGATTCTTTTAAAAGGTGGAAATGTTATCTGCACGTGGGGACGAGGAGAGGATGGACAGTTAGGCCATGGTGACACCGATGATCGATTGTTACCAACAAAACTGAGTGCATTGGATGGCCAAGACATAATAAGTGTTACTTGTGGAGCTGATCATACTATGGCACGTTCTGAGTTTGGCAGAACTGTATATAGTTGGGGATGGTACTATATATGCTCTCTATCTTAACCATCTTTTGGTTACTGTGTTTTTCTTCAATAATTAAAACCTTGTAACTCTGGCTGTTGATTTAGAATGTTTGTTCTCATTTAGTGTTGGATTCTGCTTCAGGTAAGTTATAGCTAGTAGTTGATTCCATCATGAAGGTGGATAGTCGACATTAAAATTGAACAACTAATTTCTTGATCATTTAATGTTGTGTTGTTTCAGCTTACCGACAACTTTTGACACTAATGAAGAGGAGTCTTTTTTGCTTTACCTTTGACATTAATGTCTGGAATATCTTGAGTCTAACGTAGATCGTGCTATGGCTTTCAGGGGTGACTTTGGCAGGTTGGGTCATGGGGATCATAATGACATGCTCATTCCTCATCCAATCAGAGCATTACAAGGTCTAATGATACAGCAAATTGCTTGTGGGGACAGTCATTGTTTGTCAGTTACCACGAACAAGTTGGTGCTGAGGTTTGTAGTTAACCAGTCTTTTCTGTTGTGACCTCATCTTTTCACGTGCAGAGTCTTCGACACATCTTCATTCTATTTTCTCTTATGTGTTTACTTGAAAATATTTGAAGATATTTCTCATTAATTGGAGCAACAAGAGGTGTTTTATGATGCCCATTTGTTATTGGGACACACTCTTGTTGAGTTGTGTTTTTCTTACTCATGCAACTGTTAAATGTATTTCCTACCCAAATTCTCCTTTTATGGTTTGGCTCTGCTACCTCGGTAAATGGTTCATGCATCTGGTTTAGTTTGAACTCTTGAATATCCTGAATACACCTTCTAATGTAACATTCCATTTTAGATATATCAATATAGATATTCTTGGCTTATTGTGGAAGGCTAAAAATGCAGTTATATATTTATTCTTTTTGCAACATAATCCTATGTAGGTTCTGCATACAAGACGTTTTGTTTCAGTAAAATAAAAAATCTTGTTTTATTCTAATTTTCCATTATTTTTTTCACATCTATCAAATAATTTCTCAATGATTAGTTTTCACATGTTCTTTGGAGTTTTCTTTAACTTAAAATATTGCTGTAATACTTTTCTGTCACACTGAAGTTGGGGGCATAATCAAAATGGTGAACTTGGACTTGGTACTACAGAGGACTCTCTTCTGCCACAAAAAGTTCAAAAATTTGAGGTACCAATTTAAGATTTGAATACAGTTTTTCCATAATGAATAATACTCTATAGCCTGGTTCTTTTCAGCACTCAATAAGATGTATTTAGTACTCTTTTCAAAATTGTTTTTCGTAATACTCAATGAAGACAGAAAGCATTGAACAGTTCTCAAATAAATATTCTTCAATTTGAACAAATTACGGAGAAAGGGGAGCTAAAATAAAAAAAAAAAGCCATTATCAGGAACTGCTCTCTTGTGATGAAAGGGTTTATGGAATCATGGCATGGCATTATATAAAGTAATTGGACTCTAAAAAAGTGTATGCATCAGACAATATTATTATTATTATTATTCCCTTGACTACTTTGGACTCAAACTTCTGTATTGTTGCAGGGAATACCTGTGAAAATGGTTGCTGCTGGTGCTGAACACAGTGTAGCAATCACTGAAGATGGGAATTTGTATGGATGGGGTTGGGGCCGTTATGGAAACTTGGGCTTGGGTGACAGAAATGATCGTTTGCTCCCAGAGAAAGTAACCGTTGATGTAAATTCTCAAACCTGTACAAGCTAACGTTTTCAGATTACACAATGATTATGATTCTACAGACTGCAAAAACATACCATGAGAATGTATTATTAGTATTTCATTTCTGAGAGTTAAATTTGATACATTTCTGAATAAAAATCTAGATAGATTATTGACATGAAATTGAATACTGATGTTGAGCATCTTAAATTTGTCATAACTGTGAATTTGACAGGGCTACAAAATAGCTCTGGTTGCTTGTGGCTGGAGGCATACAATATGTGTTTCAACTTCTGGTGGATTATACACATATGGATGGGGAAAATATGGTCAGCTAGGACATGGGGATTTTGGGGATCATCTTGTACCTCACAAGGTTGAAACCTTGAGTGACAAGTTCATTTCGCAGGTGCTTCTTTAACTTCTTGCTTGGTTTACATGTTTTATCGCTTTATTGCTTACAAGGTTACTTGTTTAAAGTAGAAAAAAGTTGGTGACAAAGCACCGAATATTGTCCTAGAACGTGATGTGTTTGGCACAAAATATAGTGGTTTATAGTTGTCTTTGTCTCTTATGTTTGTTTGGACTTGTCTCATCAGGTATCAGGTGGGTGGAGGCATAGCATGGCACTCACATCTAGTGGACAACTTTTTGGCTGGGGATGGAATAAGGTTGGACATCTAGTGGACAACCTTTTTTTACCATAACAACTACACTTGAACATGACACAGTGAATAGAAATTTGCATGGTTGGTTAAATATGTCTTGAATTGTATGTGTGTAGTTCGGACAGATTGGAGTTGGTAACAATTTAGATTGTTGTTCTCCTGTGCAAGTGAAGTTTCCCTATGATCAGGTACTGAAACTGCAACACCATTCTTCAGTTTTTGGAAGATTTGAGCGTGGAATAATATAATGATCCACTTTTTATATCTCTGCAGAAAGTGCATCAGGTGTCATGCGGGTGGAGACACACCATTGCTGTTACTGAACGTGAAAATGTATATTCATGGGGAAGAGGAGCAAATGGACAACTTGGGAATGGAGAAACCAGAGACCGGTATAAAATTGAATCAGTACAGTTCATATTTTTATCAATTATGTTAAGTATACAAACTTTCATAGTGTTAGTTGTTTCTGGGATTAGGAATGTTCCAACCATTATTGAGGCCTTCAGTGTTGATGGTTCTTCTGGGAAGTACATAGAAACCTCAAAATCTTGTGCATCATCAGGTGCACTGATATACCCTTCTGCAATTTAGGATTAATTATTATTCTTTTTTTTTTTAATAATTAGCATATGATTCTTTTTCTTTTTTTTTTGCCTTGAATAGGGAAATCATCGTCCTCCATATCAGTCAGATATGCAATTGTTCCAGATGAAACTGTAAGTAACATTCATTTCTCATGATTACTAAGGGTAGTTAGATTTTCTTCTTCTTTTGTTAGGGCAAATAACATCGCAGAACAAGTTTTTCCTTATACTAAACTCATGATCACTAACTTTTGCTTGAATATAAACTCTTTCAAAAACAAGAGAATAGTTGATGCAGTGACAGAACTTGTTATGATTTGGCAGGCCTCTGGAGATGATGGACATGAAACCAGTGTCCCTGAAAATGATGCCATGATTTGATAACAGCACATCATAGTTAATGAGTTAAAGAAAATGACGTTCCAGTTAGAAAGAGCAACATGCATAAGGAGCTATGGATAAGGACCGATATGTTGTGCATGGGAGATTGTTAAGTAGGAGTTAGGGTATGAATGTTTGTTTTGTAAAGGCTTCAATATGATACTTGAAGTTGTTAAAAGTAAGTTTTAGTTATTTTCCAAGCAAGTGTTATCGAAGAATATAAAATAATAGGTATAATTAGTGAGAAATTTTGTTCATAAGATATCAAATATATATAATATATTAAAAATAAAAAATAAAAAAATAAAAGATAAAAATTCAAAATATATCTATAATCTATAATCTATATCTATCTATCTTCTATATCTATTCTATCTATAACAATAAAGGGAATTCCTCTTTTTGTGTCCACATTTCATAATACTCGTTTTATCCTTAATTATTTTAAAAATTATTTATTATATATATATATAATAATAATAATATAATATTATCTATCTATTCTATTCTATAACAATAAAGGGGATTCCTCTTCTTGTGTTCACATTTCATAATACCCGTTTTACTCTTAGTTATTTTAAAAATTTATTATTTTATATATATATATATATATATAATAATATTATAAAAAGGGATTCCTCGTCCACGTTTCATAATACCCGTTTTACCCTTAGTTATTTTAAAAATTATTTATTTTATCTATAACAATATATAAAGGGGATTCCTCTTTTTGTATCCACTTTTTATTTTCCAAATTTACCTTTAATTACTATTTTAAAAATTAATTATTTTATAAATTATTTTTTCTGTAACAGTTTTTTTTAAATCTTTTTTATTTTGACCGTTATTTTAAAAACCTTTTCAAACAATTATTTTATTTAACAACTATTTTAAAATTTATTATATATATTTTAAAAATAAATATTATTAATCTTATAAAAATTAAAAAATGCGGATACACATGCGCGACAATGCCTGTGTGTTCGCTAGTAATATATAAAGAAGATTTTATCTTTTGTGTCTACATTTCAAAATATCAATTTTATCTTTGAAAATATAATTATTTATTAAATTTTTAAAAATTGACCATTATTTTTACAAACTATTTTATAAAATTATTCATCTCTGCTCTTCTCTTTCTCTTTATTTATCAAGAGTTATTCTCTTATTTTTTCTAATATATTTTACTTTATTTTTATTAAATATAATTTTATATTATATATTAACTTAATAATACTTAATAATCGTAATGAAATAAAATAATATTATATGTAATAATATAATATTATATATATTTAAAAAATACATATAATATAGAGAGACTTAATAATATAATATTATGTATATTTTAAAAGATGCGTGTGCATAGGAGACTAAGCATCCTCTGTCATCATAAAAGCCTGTCCCTCTGAATGTGGTTGACATGTAATGTGGCTGACGCTCAGAACAATCTAAGAAAATTGACCGTACCAGTGTAATTTTAACAAAAAAAAGTTATTGAAATATACGGTTTTTGAAAAAAATGTATTATATGAGTAAATCGTATATATTTATAAAACAAATACATATAAACAGTGTCTTAACAAACGTATAGCTCAATAAAGATATGTACATGATTTCAGTTTAAGTAAAATATATATCGAAGTCCTGCTAAACCTACGTCAACAATTAAAAAAAAAAATTGAGATTAATTGGAATTATATTTGACTCGAATTACATTTTTGCTCTTATTAAAGTTGTTTTGACCAAAACACGATTTCACTTAAAGAAATATAAAGTTATGTCATGCATGCTCACTTTTTTTTCTTCTAACAATAAAATAATACCATGCATACACAAATTACCTATATAAGTAATATATATTTTTAAAAATTGTCAATACCAATATTTTTTTGGTTAAAATTGCATTTCTATAGTGAATTTCTCTAATGAATTATATGTTAGTGCTTGATTCTGAATTTGAATACAAAAGGTTTAAAAAAACTCATCTTCCATTCGACTTCATTTTCTACTAGGAATGTCTTCCGCTGTAATTTTAAATAAAAAAGGAAACAAAATTAAATAAAACTAAAATAACAATTAATTTCATATTATTCAAAATTAAATATAAAACACAACTAGTTAAAAATGTGCTCCAAAATAAGATATCTTGCTAAAAATACCATATGAATTAATGAATTTCATCCAAATACAATTGAGATTTTTATTTTTTACAATATAAATGAGTAAAATGACACCTCTTATATTGAATGAGAATATGGTTACCTTTTACAACAACACAATAGACTTATACTCAAATCTTATGCCATACACGATTCCTTCTAAGCGTGTGTTCTCATCGATTGATTTATTGTAGTCAAACAATGGGGAGCGATGAATTAGCAGATAAAATGTTGTTCATTATCAGTGAAAGGAAGTGACTGATAGATGATGATTTGCAAAGTTATAATATATTGTCGATCTCACTGTTTCGAAGAGATTTGTGAGATAATTATACCAATTTACCACTCTATCCCTTCTTTTCTATGTTGGGTTGTTTGATTTTCCATACCACATCCAAGCTTTGCAGAATTTCCATACAAGGAGAGATGAAGAAGTAATGGAACCAATATGTTTTACTTGTATCCAATTCCAACATGTTTCCCTTTCTCCACTTACCTGATTCCATTGTTTGTGTATCAGTTTTTATGTTTATTGTCGTTATGTTGTGGCATTTGCAATTGATTTTTTAGTAATTGTGTGATTAAAAGTTATTCATTTTTTTGTTTTGTAATAAAAAAATTAAAATATTTTATTTTTCGGTTCAAATACATTATAATATATTTTTTTCAATTAATAAATATCTTTAATATTTTAATTTACGTAGAAAAAAAAATAAAATTTATCACAACTTATCTAATTATCATTTTATACTATATTTAACATTAAGGGCAATTCAGTAATCTAACTTTTTCATAAATTAAATTATATTTTTTATTAGTTACATCACTCAAATTCTACACAAACTTTTACAAAATTAACTCTTAAATCTACCTCACTATCACTTTCAAATCTTTAAAAAAAAATAATACAAATTTTATCTTCAAATCCACTCAAATTAATTATCTCTCTTAAATCTTTCTACTCATAGTAACACACCTTAAGATATGAACATTGCATAATGAATCTTGAACATAATTATGAAAATTGAACAACTAAAAATATGGATTTCTATCCCGAAACAATAATAGTGATCCACTCCCCACAGCAAACCTCACAATACTCTCTCAAAGGAAAATTGCACCCAGTAACAAATCATTTGGCACTTGTACCATTTTCAATAGCTCTTCCTTTGCCCAACTAAGTTCTAACTTCTCCAAGGTCATGCAATTATCATTTTTTTTCTTAATGACTTTACAATTAAAGATTTTTATTAGTGATTAAGACTACTTTTGCCATTCATTACCATTAAAAGGAATAACTAAACTAATTTTTAGGACTTTAATTGATCTTACTCTCATTCACCATAAACTACACACACTATAAAATATGAAACACTTGGGTGTCTCAACGTCTAAAAAATATTTAATTTTAAAAATGCAATATATGTGTTTATATAAAAAATTAAACTGATAAAATAAGATTTATGTGCACTCCCTTTTCCATACAAAAGACTTCCAATATCAGTTTTAGATATATATGTAAATTAAAATTTACAAACAGGATATGTATATAGTTACATCATGGAGAAACTAAATTTAAATATTTTAAACATATCTTAACTTGGGTTTTATAAATAGAAACAAATTTAACTAGAGGAGAAATTTTATGAACAATAATGAACCAAATTTTTGAAGAATTGAATAAAGTCAATGAATAAAAAATATAGTTAGAAGAAAAAGAAGTATTTATATTGGAGATGTGTCCCTACTACACCAATTGAGCCTTGAATAAGGCAAAATAAGGATGCAAAAGTAGAAGAAGTGAATAAAGAAAACCGAAGAAAAAGTAAAAGGAGGAGGTTAAGAAAAAATGGAAGAGGTTATTGATGGCTTAATAGTTAAACATGATTGTCTTACATGATTGATTGAACAGAAAAAGGGAAAGAAGAGAAAAGGAAAAAGGAGTTTAAACAAGGTGGATCGGTATTGGCAAATGCTCCAATTCGTCAAAGGGAGGGAGGAATCAAAGGCGTAACCCAACCCTTCCCTTCCCCTTCATTTGCCTCTGTGCTCTAAGCATCGCACCATTCTCCTGCTGCAGCTCCTCACACCAGATCGCTCTTCCTTTTCCTTTCTCCAATTCCAACCATGAACGATTTCGATGGCTTATTCACTTCCGATTTCGGCCTCAAACCGCAGGGAAAATCAGCGCCAATGGCTCCTTCATCCAAGGGATCTTCCAAAGCGGCGCCTATCAACTTCGATTTCGGATCGCGATCCGCCTCCAACTTCGACGATCTCCTGGCCGGCGCCGGATCCGACACTCGCCGCGCTGATTCCCCCTTCGATTTGGACTCCATGTACGGCGGACCTCCCGCGCGGTCCGCCAGCTCACCGCCGCCCGTCTACGACAAACCTGTCTATGACGATGACATTTTCGACGGCGTGCCGGGGATGAAGAGCTCCTCTAAGGTTAAATTTGATAATGTTTTCGCCACCACAGAGAGAGGTGGCTCCGACGCCGTGTTCGACGATCTTCTCGGCGGGTTTGGGAAGGAACCGAAGAGTTCCGGTGGGAAGAGATCGGAGAAGGATGCTAAAGGTGCTTCTGATTTCGATGATTTGCTTGCTGGATTCGGACACAGGGGGACACCATCTACTGGAAGGTATATGTGTGGGTTGGTAACTAGGGTTCTTTTGCAATTGGTATTGCTCGGTGTGGTATTCATGGTTTTGAGCTTTTACTTAATGCACAAGGAAGTGTGCGGCTACGTTTACTGCTCTTTACCATGTGCGGTTGTCCGATAGAGCTGAAATTTATTATGGTTTTTAATCTGGGAACATCAGTGAGAAACTTGAAAATGACTGTTGAAGTGAAAATTTTCGGAAAGGCTAGTACGGTTTGCAAACTATAGCGCTTTAAGGTTTTATCTAATGTGCAGAAACTCTGTAATCAGAGATAGGTTTGAATTTTGTATGTCTTATCTTACGATTTGTTCAGAAGATAATATAGCTTTTTATAAATATTGATTACAGACGATCTTCATTAAAGAGTGGGGTGGGATGACTCTGGAGCAGTTAATGGTCTAATAACAGGATATTACTGAAAATTAAGCAAAGAATCAGCCCCCATTAATCCTCTGAAATCATCAATGGTTTGCTGTTTGAATTTTGAACTTTTTGGCCCTTCTCAAAATTGATTTTAGTTGTTTGGAACTTGGAGGGAGCTATTCCGGCATTAGGTCTATTCTCTATAGAACTGACTTGAAGCGGGAGGTGGTGGTGCTGTTTTGGTTAGGGGGCAGGGTGCCTTTTGTCTTCTTCTAAGTATTTCATGTGTTGATTTATTGCAAACTGTTTTTGGTAGTGAAGATTCGTTTGATGTCGTATGCACAGTCTTAAGCTATTTGTTGTTCATGTAATATCAGTCTATTAGGTAATCTCTGTGATTGACATTTAAGCATCATAGCACAGTTTGAAGGAAAAAGTTAGTAACTTTTGTTATACTTTTTTAGTTTTGCAACTGAACAAACTTAAGGGACCGTCCAAGATGAATAATGAGGTGATTTCATTATTGGTTATTCATTTATTTATTTCTGTATGGCAGTGCGGCACTCTCAAATTGGGAACCTTAAGTTACACATGCGCTTTGTAATATGGGAGTTTGAGTAATTATAAAATATTAAACCTAAATTACCTCTGGAGTTTGAGAATGTCATGCATCCTGTTAAGGTTAGGTTTAGCATTTTGTTTGTGATCAAGGGTTATCTTTCCATTAGAAATAACTTCTGAGGTTCCAGGTGATATTTGTTGTTCATTTTTCATTTCTATAAAGTGATTTTTACATTTTATCTGGCTACGATGTGTAGCAGCTCTACCACTATGAAAGAAAATTAAGTTACTCTTGTCCTGAGGATTCTTTGTCTACTAACTGCTAGGAGTTGAAAGTCTTAAAATTTTGTTGTTGCTTAGCATATCATCTGGCTATACAAAATGGAAAGGAAGAGAATGTGAGCAAGGTAGTGAGTATAGTATGATTTGCAATACAATGAGACATGAGGTTGGTGATACTAATCGTTTTTGTGCTTGTATCATAATGGGAATCACATGAATCTGTCTAGAAAAGTAAGAATTGATGTTGAATTGCATGATTCTTGCAATGCAGGTTACAAACCCTTGTTTTCCAAGGGCTTTTCGTTTTGTATCTGGCAGTTATGGCTATGTAAAATACAAAAAATACAAAAAATGACTGCCAGAGTTGGCAAGCCATGCTGCACTCATAGTTAGTTGCTCACACTAGTGGCACTAATGCAAATCATTGGATTGCGGTTGTGGCATCCTGCCCCCTCCAATGGTCATCATATTTCTTGTGGCCAAAATTGTGGAAATCATGCTGCATTGCAAATCTACAACCTGTGTTGACTGTTCCACCCTCATGGTTGTGTTTGTTGCTGGTGGGCCAGAGAAGCACAATGCATTTACAACCCTAACTCTAAATGAAATCATAATGTGTTTTTTTTTTTCTCTTTTGTTTTGTCTATTAGTTCCATGACAAGACAAATATTGTTTGGATTTGGACAGTTAGTTTAAGCATTACTGTTTGGACGGTTAGTTTTGCCTTTTGGACCCTTATTCATATTCAAGTTTTATATTTTAATCAAATTTGAATAGATGTTTTAGAAATTAAAATAAAACGCTCTTAGTTATTGATAGTGAATTTGTGCTGTTGTACATGTTTTATGTATATGTAGATAAATGTTATCGGGAATCTTACAATTTGATTTGCAATTCAGAAAATGTGCATTACTTCATGATTTGCATCTTGATTCAACTACCATGGATGTGAATGGTGGAAGGAGGAATCCAATTTCAGTACAATTATTACTATTTAATACTACTACTAATACTAGAACTAACAAAAGCTTTTAGCCACTATTATAATTATATGGATTTGACGTGGTAGAACCATGGAAGGAAAGTTGAGGGGGTGATTCATTTTTGGGAACCAATTTTACGTTGACTCCTTGGTTCCTGTGAAATTGGACACACTGAGGGGAAAACGAAAAGATTATAATTTGACTTTGTGAATGAACAATTTTTATGTGCATAAAATCAAAGAAAGTAAAATGTGGTTGAACCATGGAAAGAAAGTAGAGAGGATGGTCCATTCATAGGACCCAATTTGACATTGACTATTCAGTCCCTATGAAATTGGACCGAAAAAGGAGAAAACAAACAGATTATTATTTGGATTTGTGAAATGCGATTTTTATGTGCATAAAATTGAGCAAAGTAAAACGAAAAAACACAATTACAGCCAATTCTTTTACTTAAGATAAATAAAAGAAACAATATATTTGATAGAGCTTGACCGCACCTCTCTTATGTTCTTATATTTATATTGATAGAATTCTGATACAATGAGTAGAGAGAAGAGCAAAATTCAAAATCCAGAAGTAGAGTCCTAGGTATAGAAATAGGTACAACTCATGGTACAACATCTAGCAGTTTTACAATACAACTACTTATTACCTATATTTAATACCTATTTTTTATTCAATTATTTTTTATGGTACAAATTGCATATCAACTAAATGATTTCCGTTGTTCTTTTCATTCTTTTCTCTTTGTTAGGTTCAACTAGTTCATTGTTGTTCCTTTTCCTTGTAGCTGTCCAGACAGACTCTATTATTTTATATGCTGGTTCTTGCATCATTTTGTTTTTTTGAAGATAAATTTGTGTTTGTTTCAGTTTCTGTTTGCTGTTTATGCGTAAAATATCACGTGTGATGAATTAGTGTTATTAAATAGTTGCTATAGTGACACAATTGCATTGCAGAATTTCTTGTTTCCGCAATTGAAACTCTGTCCACTGGTTGCCATGCCTGTTGTTACTTGAACCTCTTCCTGCATCTTTATTATCTTGGATGCGTCTCCATCCAATTGAACTGTTATTTTAATTTATTCATTTTATTTTTATTTTCATAAAGCTTAATTTTTCATAAATATATAATAGTTTTGCAACTTCTGCTATTTGTGCGGTTTTATCTTCTATATGGTGTATCAAATTATTGATTTTCGGCCTTTTTCTGCAACCTGCAATTGATAAGACTACTATGAAAATAAAGGATGATTGAAATTTTAAATCGGAACAGACATAAGGTGTAGGCAGCTAGGAAATAAATCTTGTCACATTTTGTATTTTTTTTTATCAATGGTAAATGTGTTTTTAAAAGTGGTAGTGAATATCAATGCCGGTAATGCGTATAAACCAAGTAACATGAATGAGAATAATATGTCATCGAATATCAAAGATACGTTTGTAATCACTTTTGAGGATAATGTTAAAAGGTTCTGTTCCTTTTCTGAAATAAGTCTTATCAAATTCAAAATGTGGTCGTGAACGTTGTGTTTTATAATTTCTGTGAATCTCCAATTAAATGAATCAGTGTCATAATTTTATCTATACTTTTTTTTTGTTAGTGGAATGAACAGCTTGATACTTGTCTATCGATGTCTGAGTCATTGATATTGTTCATTTGGTCAATGGTTGATGTATCATAACCTTTTCTCTATATAATTATTATTAACAGGCACACTCCTGATACCAGTTTCTCCTCAGAACCAACTGCCAGTACGACTAAAACAACCTCCACCATGGCTGAGGACCCTTTCAAAGTATTTGAATCAGCTTCAGCACCAGGGGATTCATCCACAGGTCACTTTATGGACCCATTGGAAGAAATCAGTAAATTTGGTAGTTCTGGAAGCACGAAAAATGATAGTTCTTCAACTTCAAATGGCAGAGTGTATGAAGATATTGATCCATTTGATGGTCTTGGAAAATCTGTACCAGCTTTCTCATCAGATATAAATAGCAGGAAGGGTAGCAGTTCCCCAAGCTTGAATACAAACCCAAGTCGGCCCGGAGATAAAGAACCCGTTGATAAGATATCTGGGAGGAGTCCTGAGAGAGACACAAAAAGTAAGACTCCTGTTGAAAATGACAGGGAATTTCCACAGGCTCCATTTCATATGCCTAGCTATTCATCTGATTCTGATAAACCAGCTGGCAAAAGGTCTACTTCCCCTCCATATAATAATGTTGATTTTAGACAAGCCAATATTCAGGCAGATAAGTATGAAGATAACTTGGAACCAAGTGAAGATATATGGCTGACGGTATCAGAAATTCCTCTTTTTACACAACCGACTACTGCTCCACCACCTTCAAGACCTCCTCCTCCACGGCCTGTGCATATTCCCAAGTCAGGATCAACTTCATCAGTATCTGCCAATGCTAGAAAGAAGGATAATGATTTTTCTTCTTTTCCCAGTTCTGCACGATTCTCTCAGGGTTCTAATTCTGCTCCAGCTTCTGGAAGGGTACCCACTTCATCTCAGTTTGATGAACTTGATGATTTTGCCATGGGCAGAAGTCGTGGTAATGATAATGAGGGTGGAAATGGTCTTCCTGATGAAGAATTAGAGATGAACTCTGCTGCTGCAGCTATGAAGGAGGCAATGGATAGAGCTGAAGCTAAGTTTAGGCATGCAAAGGAAGTTAGGGAGAGAGAGTACTCAAAGGCTGCTAGAAGCAAAGAAACTGTGCAAATGGACAGAGATGAGAGAACTGTGCTTGAGGAAAGAGAAAAACAGGATAGATTAGACCGTGAACGGCAGCAAAAGGAGAGGGAGGAAAAGGAACATAGAAGACTTATGAAAGAAAAAGAGGAGAAAGAAAGAGAACAACAACGACTGGAGAGGGAAAAGGCAAGACAGGCTGTAGAACGAGCTACCAGAGAAGCACGAGAAAGAGCAGCAGCTGAAGCTCGTCAAAGAGCTGAGAGGGCTGCTGTTGAGAAAGCTAATGCTGAAGCTCGAGGACGTGCTGAAAGGGCTGCAGTACAAAGGGCACAAGCGGAAGCTCGGGAAAGGGCAGCTGCATTGGCGAAAGAAAAAGCTGAAAAGGCTGCTGCTGAGGCAAAGGAGAGGGAAGCACAAGAAAGAGCTACAGCTACAAGGGCTGAAGCAGAAGCACGAGTTAAAGCAGAAGCAAGAGCTAAAGCAGAACGTGTCACTGCAGAAAGGGTTGCTGCTGAGGCGCGCGAAAGGGCTGCAGCTGCTGCAAGAATGAGCCAACAAAAGAATGAAAATGATCTTGAGTCATTCTTTGGCATGGGTCGAGCTAGTAGTGCCCCAAGGCCTCCTAGGACTAATTCTTCAGTGAGGACCCTCTCTTTAATCTATAGTTCTGTACTAGAATATAATGGCCAAAACTTGGCTTGTGTGTATTCTCATCTTGCAAAATTTACCCTGTAAGAAAGGAGGAAGTTAGTTAGTGGGTAGTTATTTACTTATTTCACTTGACTCTTTCCTTTTTAATTCTAAACAAATATCATTTTTTAAAATTAAAAGCGGATTGTTGTGTAGTCTTTTATAAATTTATTTTAAACTAAATTAAAAAGGCAAGACTGGCATGCATGCATGTAAGACAAAATTGATTTTATTTGAAATTTTATTGCTAATTTTCTGGACCTGGATGTTTTCAGGACTCTGTATTTGAATCCCAATTTCAGACAGATGCAACGAGGAAATCTACTAGTGCATCTACAAGTATGAAAAAAGCATCATCATCCACTAATATTGTTGATGATCTTTCCTCAATTTTTGGAGGTAGTTCAGCATTTTCAATGTATTTATTGCAGTAATGGTCTGCATGTTTGTTTCATTGCTTACTTGTTTGTTTTCTTTTCCTTTCCCTTTTATGGTGTGAAGCTGCTCCATCTTCTGGAGAGTTCCAGGAAGTTGAAGGGGAAAGTGAAGACAGGCGACGAGCCAGGTTGGAGCGCCACCAGAGGACTCAGGAGCGTGCTGTATGTATTATTGTATTTCTGTATTTGTCTACTTAATTTGATTACTTCGTTTTCTTTTTCATTTAAATTGAAATTAGATATATGTGGAAGTCTCGAGTGTATCTTTCTGTACAAATTGTTTGAACTTGTTTTGTTTATACTTTTTCCATTTTATTATAGGCAAAGGCATTGGCTGAGAAGAATCAGAGGGACATGCAAACTCAAAGAGAACAAGCTGAGAGACATGTAAGTTGTGGTTTTTGTTCCTTTGATTTTGTATATGCATGGGTTTCTTTCGTATTCTTGAAAGTTGCATCTACAGATTCTATTCATTCCCCCTCACCCCTGTTCTGGTAAAAATCTGTTTTGTGAAAACCACTAGTTAAGAGTTTACATTTTTCTAATATCCTTTAATTTTTTTTTCTAATTTCAGAGGCTTGGTGAAACACTGGATTTTGAAATTAAGCGCTGGGCTGCAGGAAAAGAGGGCAATTTACGAGCTTTGCTATCCACCTTACAATATGTATGCACATCTAGTGCACACACTTTAGATAATATCACTGATTTTTTCTATCCATATCCATGTGGTGCATGGAAATATGCAGGCTTAAATTACGTCATGATGTCTACTCTTTGAATTCTTAGGTTCAGATTTTAGAGTACTGCATGGTAGGGTAGGGTTTTTGTGTTTTGGCATATATTTTCTCAGATAGTCATTCCACTATCCTAGGGCCAGATGTGAATTGGTGTGCTGATTCTAACACTATAGTACTACTGATTGAATGGGTTTGGAAGCTATTCATTGGGTTCAACCACCATACATACAATAGATACTATCCATAGTAGCAATTTCTGATCAGATATTTGCTTGAAGACATGTCCTTAGGAAACTAGTTTGGTTTTGAAAAGATTGTTAGGATGTACTCATAGTTCAATTGCAAACAGTCCAGATTTCCGAGGAAAGGAAAGTCAAAGGGACTTGTTTCAATAACAATTTATACAGACTGAAATGAAAAGTCTATGCATTTTAGTTTTTGAAGCAATCCCTTAATATTTTTGGTGTTATTGTTTTTGTTACAGGGTCTCTATCAATTATATTAACTTGCTTCCTTCATGAATGATGACCAGGTACTGTGGCCTGAATGTGGTTGGCAGCCAGTTTCTTTGACTGATTTGATTACAGCTGCGGCTGTTAAAAAGGCCTACAGGAAAGCTACGTTGTGTATCCATCCTGATAAAGTGCAGCAGAAGGGTGCCAATCTACAGCAGAAATATGTTGCGGAGAAGGTGTTTGATCTACTCAAGGTATTTTCGGCCATTTTATTTAAACATATATATGCTTTTTAATCAACGCTTTATTGATATGTTTACTGTTGCCAGTGGTAATCAGCGAGTTTCTGAATCAATATTACTCTACCCTTTTTCTATGAACCTTTTGGAAGTGGTTCTGTGTAGCAATTTCTGGTAAAAATTCTGTCTATGCAAAGACAGGATTTTAAGCTAAGTTGGTGGGGATGGGTTTAATCCAAAGTGTATGTTAATATAAGATCGACCAAGCCAGTTGATCGAGTTAATAGCTGTTATAATTTTCTTGGAAACTCTTACAAGCTTTCCTGCATTTTCCTTCCATTTTCTTTTTCTTTTGTATTGGAGTTGTGACACATGATTGCTAGCAGACAAAATAATATATATATATATATATATGTATGTATGTATGTATGTATATATGTATGTATGTATGTATGTACGTGTGTATGTATGTATTTATATATGTGTTTTTGTGTAATTTTAATTAAATGAGTTACAGCTAAATCTCAGAGAGCTTTGTATTTTAGTGTACAGCATATAATATCACATTTTTATTAGCTTTATATGATCTGCTGCATTAACAACTACAGTTTATCGAGGATTTAATATTTTGGTAAAGCTGTGTAAACTGTACACTATCATGTTTGTGCACTAAGCCAACAGAAACTTACAGTTATGATTTATAAAGTGTATGTTTGGCAAGACTAGCTGATAATCTAACTTGTAGCTGATTGGGTAACTTATAATTGGTACGCTAGCTGCTAGTCGATAATCTCCTAGCTTATAAGTTATGAGCTGATTAGGTAGCTTATTAACTTAAAAGTGTTTGGTCAAATTAGCTGATAAGCTAATTGGTAAATGTAAATTTTCATAAAAGTACATAACTACATATGTTTTTGTGTATAAATAAAATTTGTGTTTTCTAGACAAAAATCTATCATTATGTAATTATTTTTTGTTTCTCCATTTGAACTATTGTTACATTAAGTTTCTTTTTTACATTTTCCATTGTCTGTAATTTTCACTTAACATCATGTAATGAAACATTACTTCAATTTGTAATGTTAAATCTTTTTAATTTGAACTATATAAACATTTAGAAAGTAACTCAACAAATTCGAAAAAAATAATGCATTTATTAATATAAATATTCAATATCTGTATTTTAAAAATAGAAAATAGGCAAAATAAATTAAGGATAATAAGGAAATATTAAAATATAAGGGATAGTAATGAAAAAAAATGCTCCAAGTTAGAAATTAGCTTGAAGTAGCTTATGGCTTATGCTAGAAGTTCCTATGATAAGTTACTTTGATGTATTTACCAAAAAAATTTCTGTTGGTCAAACTAGCTTATTAGCTTGTCAAATAAGCTAGCTTATTGGTCTCACCAAACACACTCAAAATACTTGAGTACCACCTTGCATAGCTACTGCCTGCCGGTCCAAAGTATTGCCCCTATATAGCTTTGAAGAGGCTCGACAACTAGTTGATATTGGTTATGGTCCTTTGGCTAGTTAAATTTATCAAGCAGGTTGTGTTATAGTTAAAAGGAAAAGGTGTTGTGTGGTTTTTAGTTTGGTGGTGTTGCCAATGTATACATAATTATTCATTGCGCCAAAGTTTACTTAGCTGCAGTTAGTGGTAAGTGATTTGCTGTTCCGTCGTAAATAATCTTCGCCACCCCACCCCTCGTCTTCTTTTCAATTAATATGACATCTACGGGGTTTTTTGTCAAGACTCTTCTACATTTTGGCTAAGTCCAGAATAATATAGTCTTCATTTGTCCTGAATGTTACTCATTTATTACAGGAAGCCTGGAATAAATTCAACTCAGAGGAGCTTTTCTAGTCTTTGATGAATTCATCCAGTTGAAGGTAATTGTTCAACGATTCTGTTCAGAGAGGACCACGGCCTGTTTCATCTACCTCCTCCCTAATTGCATATTTGTTTTGTTGAAGTTATAATGCGGTGATGGTTAAATACTACTGCTTCCTTGTCTGGCGTCTCAGGTCTTGGGTTTAATAGATGTCCTTCGGGTCGTTGGGTTTCTTCAAATGTTTATTAATGTAGCATGTTTTGTTGATGTAAAATAATTTTTTGTGCTATCAATTTCATTATTCATTATCCCTGCCTAACGAGGGCTCATGAGTGGTCCTTATTTTCCGGGTTCAAGGGAGGATCCACCCCGAAGTGGGTCCTGGGAAGCCCTCTTTTTATACGTGTGGTATATATAGTACGATGTCTTGAATACGTATACCATGGATTGACACCAAAAGCTGCGATTAATACATGGATCTTCTTTTATCAGCTGTGTTCGGTTGAGCTTGTTCAACTTTTTTGTTTGCTGGGACAGCAAAGTCTTTAGTCCACTGATGAAAAACTTTTGTATGTTTTTCATTTGCTCTGGAAATTTCTGTATATTCAACTTTGTTTCTATGTACATATTGCGGGTGGTGTAAATAGGCATGTCAAATTAAGCTCTTGAAAATTTCGACTTAGTTTGTATGAATGTCTTAAAGTTTCATTCATAGTTAAAATAATCAAATTAGGGTAAGTAAGGCTTCTACGTGGTTTGTATAATGATGTTAAATCTTGACTGAGCAGTTAAAAAGAAGTCAAATACAAAGTTGAGTCAGATTTCGTTTAGAAGAAATTGTGGTTTGATTATTATTTCTTTTTACCAATTTTTTTTATTTCAAATTATTCTTAAATTTATTTAGTATTTAATGAATATCTGGATACAATAGGGGTAAATTAAATTAGAAAGCAAAAAAAACTCTAAGCATTATAATTGCTACCATGCCACTTCAGTTTCTTACATCCACAAGGTGGCGACAGATGAAGATTAATAGTTTGCGTGGAATGGTTTATATTTCTTAAGGTCAAGTAAGACACCTGCCACTGAGCCAACAAAAGCAACAACTGAAACCAAAAGGCAGGCCGCAGTAAATATTTTGAGGCTAATCCATCTGTTACTCCATTTGGGGATCTTCTTCTGTGAGATATACATCTCCACTGGAAAGTACACATTGAGGGGCCAAAATCCCAATGCCCCAATCACTCCCAGGACGTCATTGAAGAATGGAATCAACATGGATACGAGAGTTGTAAAAAGAACATACAAAGTCCTCCAAACTAATCTAAACATTTTTAGTTTGTATGGGGGGAAACCAGGAATTGGAATCTTTAACTCCCTTTCAAGGTTGGGGCATTTTTGTGTCACTCCTTTCTCCACAAAGGCAAAGATGGGTTGGGAAAACACTTGGTATGCTCCCACAAGGTGAATTACTATGGCAGCATTTGCTATGTCTACCACCCAATATGGGTTATAGAAACCAAAACCAGTTAGCAGATTCCCAGGTGTGGTATCTCCAAAAGCAGCATACCCCGTGGACCCACACAGCATGTAAAATGTTGTCATCACTGTAACACTTATCAACGTGGCCTTCTTCATGGTTTTTGCTTCAGAAGGTGGAGATTTTATGGTGTCCTACACTCACAAAACTCTGCCTTACTAAATCATAATCATATTTTGACACTGTTTATCCAATAAACACACACGTTGACAACTTTTTTGTAATAATACAATAATATGTTAAAAATTTAATTTAAGAAATAAAAGTATTAGTGAAATACTAAAATATCAATTTTCTTACAAACAATTTAGCCTTTTAAACTAAAACTAATGTAAGAAGAAGTATGTGTTGAGTAAAGAAATAGTTTAAAATTTAAAAATTAGCTGATTCTTAGCTTTAGAAGGGTATTTATACCTGAATTTCTACGAGAACCACAGCATATGAATAGGCAAAGGCTATGTCACCGAGAGCTTGGGAAGTCCTCCAAATTTTCTGGGACAGTGACACGGATCCAGTGGTTATTCCAGTTAAGCTACCCTTGAAGGTACCCGCTTCTGTTCATGAACCATTCAAAACTTATGACTATGTGATGTTAGTTCCCACAAAGATATAGTATATGGGAGAGAGCATTATGAATATAACCTGCAACTTTGGCAATTCCAAGAGAGAGACCAATTGTGGAATAGGTGAAAGACATTATTGCAGCAACTGTTGAGAGCCACCATATTTGGTCAAAATCGGGAATTTGAGAAAGGACAATCTGGGTTGCACCAAAAATTATCATGTATAGGTTGCTGTTCATGTGACATGGGTTTTTGCCCCCAGATTCATGGAAACAGTTAGACCTTCTAATGGCCCTGTTTATCAAAATCAATGAAACTCAATCATCACCAAACTTCATAATATATAATACCATTTTTGTCATGCATGTCACAATTATGAAAATATGGGAACTTTTAATAGTTTTTTGTGTAAGCAAGTTTGATCAAAATGAGAATGAAAGAGTGCAGAAACTAACTAATGATTAACTGATTAAAAATATATAATACTGGAATAAATCACGTTTATAAGTATCATTCAATTACAAGAGTAAATCTGAGCTCACATCATGCTAATAGAAGCTGCAATTGTGTATCCAATTACAATTCCCAGTATATCCAGGTACTGAAGTATCCCACACAACCTAACATTGGCTCCTCCTGCAAAATACATTATATTGCCTGTTATCACTTATATTTTCTACATATCAGCTTATATGTATTTCATTGAAAAAAAATTATAATGTTTTTATGAAAATTGGAATTTGTAAGTTGATTCTAAAATAAGTTTAGTTAACTTGTTTTTTTCGCATGAACACTTATTAGGAAATTTATCCAGACTAAGCTAATGAATCAAATGAGTTTTTTTATTCCTTAATTTGGGTTTAATTTCTGTTACATTAAAAATTATTTGAGCCTGACTTTGTCAAACTAGTTAAAAAGACTAATTCATTTAATATTATATGGTTGGTGAAAAGTATTGAAATAAAGCTAGATACCCTAACATGCTCATCGTTCTCACCTACTGTAGTATATATATATGAATGACTAAAACGTTATTCATGGGAAATTATTTACGCTTGATATGGTGTTAACGAGTAGATTTATTATAGTACGGAATACAAAGTTGGCGAATGAACATTGAATCCTGTTTTGTAGGAAAAATTCCCTTTTGTTTGTTGGGTAATGGAAGAAAGAGCATGTTATATTAAATTCGCCAACCCTAGAACATTCCCACCCTTCTAAACAGGAACAAAACAGTTCACATTATGTTACATTAAACTGCAGAGATATATATATCTATGTATTTGAAAACAATGATTAATGAAGTGTTACCAAGAATGGAGCGAACTGCGTCCATATAAGTGTAGTTTCTCTTGCCAGAAATGGGGTGTTCAGAACGATAACATTGAAGCAGCAATGATGAAGTGTAGAAGGTAACCAAAGAGAACAAGAGCATGACAGTAGGACCAGCAATCCACCCTAGCTGAGCCATGCCCCAAGCCAATGACAGCACCCCGGATCCTACCACTGCAGTTATTATGTGCGAACTTGCAGTCCAAACAGTTCCTGCCTCATCACATTTTTTCATTATATATTTTCATATCAGATGTGCTTTTTCTGCATGTGTGCACCAAAATCCAAAATGACATAAAAGAAGTGCTAGGTAAAATTGTATATATAAGGGTTAAATGTATTTTTACAATACTTCTTTTGTACTACATAGTTCATATCGGATAAAGTTGTGTATATAATATTGTAGATGAAAGTGAAAACAGCTTAGAAGGATTTCGTACCAGTTCGTTTGAGACGACCATCATCATCATAGTATTTGGAGTTACTCTGTGAATGCATAGACACATCATCTTGGATGTCAAAATCTTGAAGGTTGGTTGTGGCTCCATTTTCGGGCATCTCAATTTGGTGAAATAAACAGATACCAAAGTAGAGGAAATATTTACCGAAACTTTTTATGGTAATAGCAAAAAGATTTGTTTTTGCTGCTAAAAAAACCAGTTATGGAAGAAACCACACGAAGGTATGTTTTTTTGTGTTGGAGAAAGGAGGTATTTATAGGGGGCTCTGATTTTGAGGAATCAGATAAAGGTGAAGAAAAAATGGAATGAAACTTAGGAAAGATGAAAGATGGTTAATTTACAAAAGCGTTAATTTCTTTTTCGTATTATTGATCCGGATTAGTTTTTAAAAAAATTACGGACATATTAAGTTGTACACAAAAACACGACTTCATTTTGAAATATTTTGAAGAAATCATACATGAAATAAAGGACTTCGTATTAAAGTCGTCATTGAAAATCGTAATATCAAAAGAAATTAACCACTTTTGTAAATTAACCTATGAAAGATATTTTGATTGTCAATCAAGAAAGATTAAAAAAAGAAATTATGTTTACTTTTTCATTTAATGTTGTGGCTCAAAATTTAAGTTTACAAATTATTGTTAGAAAATAATTAGTGGGAAAATTGTTAATGACGTTTGAAGTTATGAAAACTGATTTATGTTTTAAGAAAGGACTCCATTATATTACTTTTGTTAATTGTTTGGCATTTGAATGCACATGAGAATCTGAAAATGTGGTCCACATGGCACATATTCTCTTTGTCAAGCATTTCATGGAGACACTCAGAATTTGGCTTCTGTCAATAATGAATTTCCTGCATTCTAACACAGGATTCACTTTAATTAATATTAAAAAAATATTCATAAACCTATTACCATCGGATTTTGATTTTATGGTGTTAATATCTTTTAATAAAAAATGTCTAACTTTTCAGTGTTATTATGTAATATAACTATCTTTTTATTTTAATTCTTTTTAAGAAAAGTGTTATATTGATGTTTTTAGGCATGTTGTTGAACTTTAAAATGTGATAAATACACATTGTTTATACAATAATTTGTGTAACATTATTTTTTTCTTTTTTTATCATACTACCACTTCTAACTTTTTTTCCTTTTATTATTATCGTGTTTAACACAACTATTTACCAACAGTCTCTGACTTTGTAAATTATATTTCTTTCTCTCAATTTTTATAATTTTTTTAAGGGTTATTTTATACTGACTAAACACCGGTTAACAATAATTAATACGCATTTTATAAATATTCATAATTAACTATAATATTAAATAAATCATAACTTAATAATTTTTAATACAATTTTACTTATAAAAATATCCACAAATTTACAAGTGTGTTTAATATTTTATTTTATATATTAATAAAAAATGAAAAATAATAAAATAATAATATTTTAAAGTTCTTAAAATTAAAATATAATCATTGAAATATAATTAAACATAAAAAAATTTAAATTAACAAAAACTAATGTTAAACATTTAAAAAGTTAAAAAAAAACAATTAAAAATGTATATTAAGTAATAAAATACTATATTATAATATTGTTAGAAATTTCATAAATAATTTATTTTTTCAAAAGTTAAAAACTATATCTTTCAAACATTACATGTCTTCATGTGTCTTCATGTCTCAAACTTTCATGGGAAAAAATATTCAAGTATTAGAGATATTTTTTCTTGTTGATCAGTAAAGACTTTAAAAATTTTAAAATATTTATTTTATGTCAGAGAAATATTATTTAAAAATTTAAAAGATATCAATGTCCTCGTAATCCTAATTTAACATTTTTTTTTCTTGTAGTAATCATGGTATAATAGTGTCGTAAACTTTGTTTAATAAAAAAAATTATTTTGTCGATAATTAATAACAACATCTATAATAAATTTCCCTTCTTAGTAAATTTTTTCGTTAAAAAAACTCAAACTTAAAACATTATTTATGAGAATCAGTTAATATCATATTAGTACATTTTCGTATAATCAGTGGTTGAAATAATATTTTTGGGATTAGTTGTTGTTATTATAAGGATTTGATATCAAGGACTGGTTAATGGAAGTGAAACTTTTGTGGCTAATATAGAATATATTAATGTGAGTAACAATTAAAAATTAAAAAGTAACAAGAATCTAAAAACTTCATACTAATTATCTTATATTAGCTATAGAGTAAAACTTATAAAATATACGTGATTGTTATTTGGTGGTTTGCTAAAAAAAGTTACTAGGAATAAAAGAACAAAGACTTTAAAAAATTACTTGATTCTTAAAAGTATATACTTATTTTAAAGCTAGTTCAATATTAAATTGTTAATATATAGCATTTTTCTCTCTAATACCTTTATTCTTAATTTTTTTTTTTTACTTGTGTACTCGTGCAATATAACTCTTTTTCTACATTAAATTCGTACACAACTCTCTTCTATATGGCATCAAATAAACTATTAGTAATAATTACTTTAGTAATTAACAATAAAATAATACTTCTTTCGATGAACATCTACAGTTTATAAATTATTAATCTATCACTTATTTATATATAAAAACTTTAGCTAAAGCATCAAAATAATCATGACACAGCACATTCTTTCAAGTGGAATGGGATGGCATATTCATTCAAAAAAACAATGAACAAATGTGGCCATAGATGCAATTTTCTATTATTGAGGAAAGATGATAGAATGAGAACACATCTATAATATTATCAGAAAAAAATAGCAATGATATTTAATATATATTTTGTTGCAGTTAATTTCAAATACGTAACTTTATAAATATATATATATATATATATATATATATTTTTTTTTTTTAAAGAATGGTAAACAGAAAAAAAAATCTCTACTAGTTAAAATTACTTTTTGCCTAAATTAAAAATTTGATTTTTCAGAACTTAACTGAAAATAAATTTTACAAATGAATTAATTTAGTTTATAAAAAAATGTATTTCAGTTTTTTTTTACTCTGAAAATAAGTGTAACCTACATTGCTAAGATACTTCATACTTCATAATTTACTTCAAAGAAGATGATAAAAATTAACTTCATATTCTTTAGTCAATAACCTTCGTTGGGTTCTTGTAATAACTTTAAAGCTTAGAAATTATGCAGAACTTTTTTGAAAATATAAAAGAGGAGAGCTATGTATTCTTTTCGTACCCTTCATCTGATGCACACTGCATAGGAATCTAATTCCACTTTACAAAGTTGGATTTATTATCTGTATCTTCTCTGTTATACATAATGGCCAAATCCAGGAATAAAACACCAAATTAATCTTATTCCTTTTTCTTCTTTCTTTTTTTTTTTTTTTTCAAGCAAGAAAACTGATTGATTGTGCACCATGTTTTCCTTGAGTTGACTATAGCCAGTATTCGAATTTCACATCTGTTAAATATCATTTGAACATCTTTTTAATTACTCCCAATACAATTTCTGTATGGCTAAAAAAATATTTGTTTCTTGATATAAGTTTTAGAATAGTTTGTTTATTTTCTGTGTTAGTTTTGTTATTCATGATGTTTCATATTTATCACACTTGTTGGGAATTTTAGGGCTTTTGATAATATGAGAGATATAAGAGATATATGTGATATGTTATACGGAGGAACATGTTTTTGTATTTTATTGATATACTCTATATATAGAGCAAAATATAACAAATATCAAGTATAAAATATTTATAATATCTCACTCCTAATCTAAAATAATAACAAATTTCTAAAACTGACACATATCTCTAAAACTGAAATATTTTCTAAAAACTAATTTAAATAAAAAAAGATATTAAGTAATATTCTCAACAACACTATTCATAATATGGTGAAATGTTTTTCATATATTTATGACTTTGGCCAAGTTCAAATAAGAGAGTAGTATTTTGCTATGCTTGAATTGTGAAGAAGTTATTCTCTTGTTTCTTGGAGAAAAAAAAGGACAAGGTAAATATTTATGTGATCCTTCTGTTAAAGATATAGATTTATAACTACTACTATATGCAAGTTTATGATTGAAATCCCTTTTAATTTGTTTTGATTTTTTAATTTGTTTTGAAATACGTGTGTGTGTGTACAATTGTTTTGGTAATAGTTAAATTTCTCTGATATATAGTGATTAATTTGGATTTTTATGAATAAATGAAACATATTGAAATGCATTTCTTATTCAGATGGAACATTTTGTATATCTCGTATTAGGACTCTATAACTCAAATATTCTAACCAAAAACTCTTAGATAAATGATATTTTCGTTTTTACTTCTTCAAAAAATTGTATTCGTTATACGTTAAAATCACTTTTGTGTGTATTAAAAGTTTTACCCAAACGCAATAAATTATTTCACACAACTTTCCATAAGTTTTCCATAAGCCATATAGGATAAATAATATATCTTTTTTCATAAATTACAATTAATTTATCTGCAAGTCAATTTCAACTTACCAAAAAAAAAAAAATCTAAAACAATTGTGAGAGTTGTTCAAAATGTTCATGATTGAAGATTGTACATTGAACAATTGTAGAGAAGGATTTCTCCTCTAAGTTGGGTAGGTACGGTGGGCCATCATCGAAACTCACAAGTACAAGATAGGCCCAACTTTCACTCTTTCAATTGCAATTTGGGCTCAGAACAATACTCCTAAGTTTGCGATTTTAAATATATTAACGAGTCTTGGTAAGGTTATTGATTATAATTCAATATCTACTTTTAGATAGACTAACTATTCTTTAGTGTTTTTTTTTTCATAAAATTATGAATAATACAACATGTAGTAATTTAAGATTGGAAGTTATATTCCAAACCTTAAATACAGATATAACCAATTAAACTCTAATAAATAAGTCCAAAGCCAAAATAGATCATTACTGAAAAAAAAAAAAAACTGTTTGCGATAGATACTAAGCTCAAAACTAACATATTTAAAAGATCACATAAAAAGAAGAATATATATATATATATATATATATATGTCAGATTTGGTACGAGATTTAAAATTGTTATGCTTAAACAAGTGTTTCTAAGATATGCACAAATGTGTTAATAAGACATACTAATCCATGCAATTCTGATTAATGTGACTTGTTGTCGTGTGAAAGAGATTTGTTGTTGATCACAAATCGTTGGTCTTCCATTGACTTGGCATAAACCTCTCCCCTTTCTTTGAAGTATTTCATAAAAGCCCTTGGCAACAACCTTGGAATCAAGAACCCAAACAGATTCATGGAGAAAAAAACCAGATTAGCCAAAGCCAAAACCCTACCAAACCAAAACCACGCCTTCTCCTGTTCCAAGTAAAAAACTCTCCTTCAAAATTTAATAACTTCATCAAAACAATGTAATAATATATTTCAAATAAACAAACAAACAAAAACCTGAAGATTTGCGTTTGTGACCAAAGTCTGGTTGAGCCACACATCAGATACCCAATCAATATCCACAAAGATTCTCCTCACGGTGTACATTAAGGGCACCATAGCCCTAACGGGTGCCGAGAACATTGAAAACCTACTTATCACGTTCTCACTTAGTATCTGAAACGACAGCAAGAACAAGTGTGGGCTCGAGGCCTGCACCGCATGCTTGTCTCCTCTCGCAAACCCACCAAGCACGTAGGCCAGGGGCAGGAACAGGCCCACCACGGTGCCCACCACCACGTACATCTGGAAAAGCCTACTTCCGTGGAACATGGGCCCCGGCCCATGTCCGTGTGAGGGAAATGCGAAACGAGCGAGTAGCATTAGGTAGATGGAGATGAGGCCCGAATAGGCTAGGTCAAGAAGAGGGACAAGACCACTCGCTGAGAAAACCAACACGAATGCCACCAGCTGAAGCTCTATCACGCGCAGTGAACCCATGAAGGTCATGCTTCCCTGTTCCTCAGGACCAGACACGGCTAATGAAACACCTGACATTGTATTTGCTTCACTTCAGGTTGTTTGTTGTCAGTTGTTGTTACAGTTCCTTTTTCTGTACACAAAAACAAAGAAGAATGTGGACATTGATGACGATAGAAACTGAAGCATAATGTGTAAAGTTAGTATTTAGAGTTCTGGTACGTGTACCTGATAGCTGAACCAAAAGGGTGTAGCAAAAACGATGACATGAAAGGTTGAATATTCTCAATTTATTGGCAATGGATGATGCAATGAGATGTTATGAGATAGAGATGCGGAGCAGAAGATTACCAGAGGCAAGGGACAAGAATCTTCTGCTAAATCTACAATTTACTAACGTGTCAACTTGCATGGGACACACTTGTTTCCTCCAACACGTGGCGTGTGACTTCATCTGCACTTGCTACATTTATATTAACTTGCTACATTTATATTTACAGTTTTTCCTTTTTTTTTTTATTATGATATTTATTTTTGTTATAAATGATCAAAACTAGAACAATAGAATTTGTTTAAATGATCATATAGTAATAAGTCATAATTATCCACGTTTGATTGTATGATATATAATTCCGTTTTTTCACATAAATATATACAATAAGATCATGTTTTTTTACGTGAAAATAGTAAATAATTATATTATAAATAATCAAAATTTGATTAAGTACACGAAATCATACAATTTTAATAAAAAAAGTATTTACTAATCTTATTACGTCGACATATAAATAATAATAATAATCTATAACAAACGTATAAAAATATAAAAAATAGTTTTTTTCTATGTTTTGTTAGTTTTACTTTTAATTATCATTTTAATTTTTTTTTTATTTTTAAAAGTTATTTCACTAGTAACTCTTCGCTTAAAAAAATGAGCTGCCTCGTAAAAAGGATGATACATTGTTAATTAAGAACCAGCAAGTAGTATATTATACTAGAAACGTCTTCTTGTAAATTGTACTATGTAAATATCACTAATTATTTCATATATACTTTATCTGCATAAGAAAATTTTAAAATGAAAATAATTTTATAATAAAAAAATACAAGAATATCATATTAAAATAAATAATAATAATAATAATAATAATGACTTACTTTTCCTCATTCTTTCTTTTCAATCGCAATTTTGCGAATAGTACCTATACCAACAAAACAAAATCATTTATTTAATTTACATAATAGTTTCTTGTTGCAATTTTGTTAACTTCTCCTACTTTTGTTAAAAAAAGAAATCTCAACTTCACTTATTTTTTAAATAATATAAATTAAAATATCAAATGGTATAAAAAGCTAAAATAAATTTCTTACATGAGACTTTATAAACTTTATAAAATATACGAAATTTAAATAAATCATCCTGTATAAGTCAACTAAGATGAAAATATTATTTTTAATAAGTAATACATTTATACCTAACAAACCTTATTCACAACCACAATACAAGTTTTTCATTGGATGTTAAAAGTAACATGTTACTCTAATGTCAAAGTGAGATACAAATAAATATTCATATAATCCTAAATTGTAAATCATAATTAACTTATAATCTTGAATTTTCAATTAAGAATATTTTGTTATGTTCTCTCAAAATTAAGAATGTTCATTATTATAAATGATTCTCTAATAAAAAAATGCATAGTAATGATTAATATACCTATAACTAATTATACATACGCATATTATATGACTTGAAAAAAATTAACTCACACTTTTTTGTGTTATGAATCTATGTGATTGTATTTCATAACAAAGCCATTTTTATGTAAAGTCAGAAATATTGAATAAAACTAGGAATAGTTTATTTCTAGTTTTCTTTCATTTATTTGTTATGCATTTTAGAAGCATGTAATTCTATAGGATAACGCTTAAAAATATATGTATATCAAATGAAGTGATTAATATAATTTAATTTTCTTACCTTGGTACTGTATTATTTTTAACTTTAATCTAACTATTATCTTGTTTGGTGTCATTATAGTATGTCTTTATTTAAAATACATAATTTAATAAATAATATATATGTGATTTTCGTGATTTTTTCTCAAGTAAACAACATTCATTTTTACACATTTCTTTAATATTACAGCAAATTCCTAAAGAGTATTGATTTTACTAATCTCAATCAAACTTTGAAGAAAATACATCTCGTATCAATTGATTCTCTATGAATCTACGAAGGGCACAAGAAAAAATTTCTGTACTGCCACAAGTGTGTTTCTCTTTTTTCGATTTTCTTTGTATAATTTATAAATTAACCATGGGAAATGGGAAATGGTTCAGTCATCCGTAGTTGTAGTGGTAACCGTGTTGAGGGAGATGTGAAGAGGATTCCCACCTTCTTCTTCAAACAAAACCAAAACATTTTCGGTATCTTTGAGGAATGATCCCGGCACATGGTACCTGTTTCCATGTAATAATAAAATGAAAAACATGATTACCAATGCCTATAATCTCAACCATTTTATTTACTTTTTGTTTTTTATATAATTCTTAAGTGCGACGAAAAATTTATCAACATATATAAAATATATAACTTACAGTATTTGTGAAGGCTGGCCTTTAGAATGATGAAAGGAGACCCAGTATCGACCAAGGCTTTGTCCATTCACCCAAACTTCTCCTTTTCCCATTGATTCAAGATTCAACGCAACACCCTCGTCACCCTTCGGTCTTTCAAATGTTGTCTACAATATCATCATTATCATTAACATTTCTTTCAAATGTATCCATATATTTCCTTTTCATCAATTAAAGAGTTTACGCAAGAAAATCAGTTTCCAGGGTAAAGAAAATGTTGTCATTACATAATCTTATTTGCAATAACTACCTTGTACCAAATGAGATTTTGATTGGAAGTATTCCCTAATGGACTCCATTGAACATTGCTACTTGGTTCATATATTTGTAATTTCTCTCCCAGTAATCCAACCTTTAACATATAACACACAAATCCAACTCAACACATGTCTTCATATACTTTAGAGCAAAAAGGCCTATTGTTATGAAAACTCAAGTGGAAAAATGAAGATAAAACCTGATATCCCCATGTAGAATTGGTCAAATCGAAGGACCCCTCACTGCACTGAATTTCCACTGTTGTTAAGCCAGCAAATCTTCGTTCAAGAAATGCTCCTGAATCCTTTTGTTTAACCAGTGTCATACAGTTATAACAAAAGAAAACAAAATATTCCTTGGTGTTAAAAATAATTAAGGTTTTCATTTTAAGGAAAGATGATATAAAATAATCGACATAGAAACATTACCGGCAATCCAACCATAACGCTTAGTATAGATATATTGTTTGTCCCTTTATTCAGTGTTAGGGGAACCTCTGTGGTGAATGACTTCACATCGTGACTTCCATGTGCCCCTCCTACCACATATATGAGATCACATATACTTCATAACTACAAATCTTTTGGATTTCAATGAATATGCATATTTAGATTATATCATCACTTGTTTTTGTTTGCTTTTCATTGTTTATGTAAGCACATAAACAAATAGATTCTATCATTAAACAACCCAGACTCTCTTCACTCATTAATACTTACCTAGGTATGTGTTGTCTGCAAAAGCATGAGTAACATGAGCTGCAGACTGAATATTGAGTTTTGATTCACTGCAAGATAAATTATTTTCAAACCTGTTCACAAAATCAATTAGTTTCATCGTTAGTTCTGACTGTGCAATAAATATATTTCAACCCTTTCGTAAGAAACAGAAAAAGGGGATCTATTATCTATAACATACCTCAGAGTATACCATAGATAATCTGATTTGTCTTTGGTTACATTCATCTGCTCAAGTAATGTGTTTGATATTAACGCAATGTGGTCAAAGTTAGGGATGACATCTTGAAATTGCTCCCATTTATCCGCTGAGCTGAATGTTTGAATTGGACTTATGACTCTTCTGTTGCTCTTTGTATTTACCTAAACATGATATAAATGAAACAAAACAGAAAATTAATCACTAGATTTCGTGTATGACATATACTATGTAGTGATGAAGCATAGACATTTGAATTAAATGTGGGAAGGTGTGAACTTACAGTTGCGGTATTGAAAGTTACATTTTGACAATCTGGTAAGATACTAATTGAGTTTGGAGGCAATTTGTATGATCTGTTGCGAAATTGGACATCAAACATATTCACATAATCATTGTTTACAAGGAAAGCAACACACTTCCCTTCTTCTGCTTCAAAAACATAACCCTGGTTGCATTCAAAACAAATACCAGTAATTAATGGAAACAAACCTAATATGTGGTAGAGAGGGAATGAATATACTAACCTCCTGCCGTTGACCTAAAGAGAAATTGCTCTGCTTTCCTTCCAATAAAGTGGTAGAACAAGACTTTATTGCTGCATGCAACTCCCTAAGATGTCCCCACTTGGGTTGTCTCAAAAAACCTAATGCAAATATATATATAACATTAGAAGCACATATTCAGCAAGGTTGGGGAATTATTAACGTTGTAGTACACTTACCATATTCATCAAGTGGAGCTTGATCGTAATAGGATGTTATGACATAGGCAGAGGTTGTTCTCCCGAAGTTTGTTCCGCCATGGTACTACGTTTACAAAAACACGGTAACTTGGAAGTTATTATACAAGTTTTTATCTTAATAGAGAGGAGAAAGATTCTATTAAAATCATGAGTTGAATGGATACCATATAGTAATTGACATAGCTTCCATTTTTTCTTGCAATAAAAAGTGTGACATGGAATGCAATGTCTTCCGCGGACCTTATGTACGCCTCACCACCATAAACTTGATAGCTTCAGAAAGTGAAGAATGAAGAAAAAATGAAGATTAATTGAGGTGATGAATTTAAGATAAATGAAAACTAATGATATGGATATGAGCAATGAGATTTACAAAGAAGTCCAATTCTCTGTCCACAATGCAGGCTTATTGGGGGAGTTCGGTCCAGTAAAAGTTTCTCCACATTTCATTCCGTTGCATGTATTAATCTGCGCAAGAATGCAGAACTAAAAAATTAACCAAAACAAAAAGAAGCTCCAACAATTTATTGAAAAATCTTTAATAAAACTGTTTCACTTTCTAAGTTTATCCTTAAATGTTAACTAAATATCTCTAAAAATTATTTGCATCTTCCAAAATTCAAATCAAATAATTCTCTTAAATTAAAAAAAAAAAGGTGGAAATTTTGTGACAGTGAAAAGTTGGGCCGGATGAAACTAACCACTGGATCAGGGGCGTCAGTTTGCTTGCACATAACCCAGGGCACGCCAGTCTTGAGGCCCACTGCTATTTTTGCAGCCCACTGAACATACTGTGATCCATCTTCTCCAAATGCTTTTTCCACGTTTTGATATTCATTCTCGATCTTTAATTTTTTTTTCATGTTTACGATTTAATGAAAAAAAAGAAAAACAAAGTCAAAATTTCCGTACACTACATTATTTATTGGTTGAATAAAGCATTTAGTGGAATGATACCTGCGACAGTATAATTGGGCCTCCTTGAGAAGCATATAAACCCTCTGATTGCATCATGCTTACTATTTTTGTCGTGAAATTTTGCATATAAATCTGGACAATAAAAAAAATACATAAATTCAAAAAGATGCTTTGGCAATAAAAAGTAAATTTATTTCAACAAAAGATGCTATGCTATGCTATGCTATGCTATGCTTACCTTGAATGGCTCATTGTCGGTTCGGTATACAATGCCGGGAATGTCATGTAACCAGAATGGAAATCCCCTGAAAGAAAATCACAATTAAAATTCACACATTAAAAGGCCCATCCAAAGATAAAAGATAGAACGAAAAGTACCCATAAGCCCATTCACTTTCAATGTAAGGCCCAATCCTGAGGCACACGTACAGCCCTTGAGCTTGGATTTCCTTTATGAATCTCACCAAGTCGTATCTACCACTGAAATCATACTGCCGTATGTACTTACTCCGTAAATACTTTACTCAAATACCATACTCTACGTACACGTAGTGATGAAAACTTGAACGTGGTCATTTTCATTTTATTTGAACGAACGGCTAGTGCATCATTCAGAGTAATTATATATAAGGACAGGTATGAGAAAGAGAAAGAAACCTGTCCGATTTGGGGCTCATGTAGATTCCAAAACACATAAGTCTGAATCACGTCGAGTCCTCCTTCTTTCGCTTTTGCTATCAACGCTGGCCACATCTGAAAATTAGGTTTTGTCAAAAAATCTCTTTGTCTTTCTCTCCCATTCCTTTCTGGCAACTAGTGCGCAACAACTCATCCGTGTAACATGTTTTTCTGTTGCTTGATTCCAACAATAAAACATTCCAACCTAGTTTCTGTTGTGTTTGCTACACTTTAGCTTACTATTTATTAGACTGTGCCATGTCAAGCTCAATAATCGATGCTTGATAAACCCAATAAACCATCCAAACAACATTACTTCCTAATTAGAACAAAGGTCAAAGTTGTAACAGTGGCTAATATTATAGAAGAAAGAGGGAACGGAATAAGAATAAAATGTTATAAATATTTATCTCAAATAATGTTTTACTGTTTCTTTATCAAAACATACTTTATTGTAATTATGGAAACTGATTTGCCCATTACGGAAAAAAAAATCCTATTATGTCCCTAATACAGGAGAAGTATATGAGGTAGACTTTGTTCGTAGCACATGGCAACTATTATATAAATTCCAGACAGAAGCTTCCAAAAGTGTGACATTGGTATCGACGTAAATGAAGAGCCAAACAAAGCACATAATAATTAAAGCCGTCTTATCAGAAATCAAACCTCCATTAATTAAATATGGAGTCTTTCGCTTCACAGCCGGAACTGTATTGGACACATAAAACCAGCAAAACTCTGAATTCTGAACTGTAACCAAGAGGAGTATCTTGCAAGAAAAGCAATATAAAACAATAAAACCTATTTATGTTCAACCAACACCACCATGTGCTTTTCATGACATTGTATTATATCTACCTGTTTTAGGATCACTGTAAGCAAACTAACACATTTTGCTGATAAATGTGGTTCTTAGACAAGAATCAAAAACACCCTCTTCAAGTTTCTATACAGAAGTTCAAATCTTACTGCTATATATGACTATCATTCTTCTAATAAAAAGTTTAATTTTCAGCTCACAGTGTATTATCCATACATGAACTCAGAATTTTTTCAGCAACGAGGGCTTCATATACATAATAGAAGAAGATGAATGAATTGCATGAGTGAGTCTGAAAATGGAACCTGAAAAGGCACTGTAGAATTAATTACCTGAGGAGTGCTGCGAGGATAGTGAATGGAACCTGAAAAGAGTATTTTTCTGTGACCATCAATGATAAGGGATCTTCCATCATATGTGACCTCTGTTTCAAAATCACTATCACCCACTGTTAACGACACCAGCAGCAGCAGCAGAATCAGCACCAAAGACACCAAATTTTCCATCTCCAATAACTGTTTTATCAGAGACTATTGATTCTGCAGTTCCACACCTCTCTTACTCTGAACCCTTGTCAGGTATTGCATATATAGTAATATCGGTTATATACAACAAATTACCTTAAAACTTCAAAATCTTTTATGGGGGTGACATTGCCACCAAGAAAGTATGACTTTATAGACATTAATGGGAGACACCGAAATACTGTAATAACCTTATCAATGAGGCCAAAAATGGCAATAATGAAATGACAGGGACAGCTGCAACAACTCCTCTTCTATGCACTTGTCCATGTAACAACTCCCTTTCTTGCCAATACAAAGATTCCTGAAGCTTGTCTATTATTGTACAAATTATATGTTGCCTCACGTTCAACTACTTTGGTTCAATTTAAAATAAGTTTTTTTTTTTAATTACTTATTTAATATAAAATTTAAAAATAAGTATATTAGACAAATACATAAAAAATAAGTAAAACTTGTTTTATTTTATTAAATAGTACTTGTTTAAAAAAAACAAAAACAAAGAAACGAACTCATAATGTTAAGTATAAGTACAAATACAACTTGCGCGTCTCTCATAAAAGTTCTTAGCAAGGTAAAAAATTTAATTCTTATATAAAACTCCTTTTGGAGCCTATTGAAGCGGTACAGTGGTATATTAAAATTAAGATATGCATTTTAAGAATTTTTTTAAAATATTTTTTAATTCATATAATTACGGCTCCATATGCTTTTTGATCCTGCGAAAATATCTATCAACTTTAAATCTATGACATTTTCTAACTATTCTGTTTTCGGCCTTATAGTTAAGTATATTTAGTTTACAATAAAAACAATGATTGTTAATATTTAGTTTACATAATTTAATTGTGTAATATATTTATTACTAATTATAAATAAAATAGTTATATATATTATTTTTACCTTTTCATTCAATATTTTTATTTTTATTTTCATTTTCAAATTTTATTTCTATTAAAGGAATTTGTAGTCGACAAGTTCATACTCGCTCTCTCAGTGCGTAATATATATATTATCTAACAAAATTATAAATATATTTTACTAGACACTTTTTGTGTTAGTCAAAATAGTTTATTAGTTTATGAATTAGTCACATAAGTTTTTTTGTTTTTTTACAGTGACAATATCAAGCTTTGTTGACTTTTCAAGTTTTTTTCTTTTTCATTAACTTTGTAACTATTCTAAAATTGGTGTCTAGTCTAAGTTATCTTTTAAGGAAACACCTAGAATTTTACAACTAAATACAAATGTGTTTCTTTTAATGATTTCTAAAGCAAAAATGTTAGTGTTTATTTGCTTGATGCTTAATCTAAAATATTGCTTGACATCTTAAGACCATCATTAAAAACTAAATGTCATATAATTCATTAACATAAAAAATGTTAAAGTATAAAAAAATCTTCGTTTTTATACACAAATATTCAATAGGCAAACTCGTGTCATATATCACCAACTATTATGATACATTATGAAGGGAAATACAAAAATTTGTCCAAAATGATGATGATCTAAGTTTTTTTGAATTAAAACAGAGGAAGACCAATGCACCGGTGTTGATAATTATGTATTTGAGAAAATCGTAGTGAAATTTACTATGATGCCTCTTTATAGAGTACAAGATGTGTGTTGATGCATGAAAATAGAAGTTGTTATTTATGCATCCTGACATTTAAATATTTATGAGAATAGTTACCCCATCTATGATTTAGAATTGACAATGTAGTGTTTGATCTGAAAACATTGAGACGATATTTGTATGATGTTATATTTGATGTATCTAGTGATCACAAAAGTATATTATATTTGTTTGATAAAAGAAATACTTAAATACGAGACAAAGAAGGAGAGTAGAATACGATTTCCAACTAAACTACCATTATGGAAAACCTATTATGGTTGTTGATGCATTGAATAAAAATAGTGAAAATGTCTAATATAATAATTAAAGAGTCAGAATTGCTTAAGACTTTCAAAAGCACGAGTTTAGAGGTAGTGGTGACATCTAATCATATTTGTTTCAACATGTCAATTGTGACTAACTATTGCGTTAGTATGATATGGGAAAAATAGTTACATGAGCCTAATTTTATATGCACTCATGATTTGTTAGGTATTGATCAAGTTATTTTTTATTAGATCTAATAAAATATTGAGGTTCAAAGAAGGAGTATGTGTGTTTGCTGATAATGGGTTAAAGAAAATTATTCTCAATGAAAGTCATATGGATAAATTGTTGAGCTTTTATCTTGATATATATAAAATGTATCGAGATTTGAAATAATCTTTTTAGTAGTTTCAAATGTATTACTTTCAATATTTACACATACACATAAACACACCATTAAAGTATTTTTAGACACTTCGAATATGTTCTTAGATTGAACACCATTAGACTATCCACGTAATAGATGATGTGAATATTGCATACTAAATTTTTTTTATTTCACATTCTAAAAATATATTTTGGATTGTATAAATTGAAATGTATTTTTGAATTTCATAATAAAAAAATATTGTGAATTGTACAATTTAAAATAAATTTTTAGATTATGTAATTCTAAATATATTTATAAACATATTCTAAATTGTCTTACATAATGAATATATTTACTCATTTCGTGACGTGATTTAATATGAATCATTGATTCTTTCAAAAGAAAAGATAGTGATATTAATCAATTACTCACACTAAGGTCGTGTTTCTATGTATAGATGGATGTAAGGGAGAGTGTGAAGATGGATTTGTGTGAATTTGAGTGGATGAATATATGTGTTTTTTTGAGTGGATTTAGAGGTTAAAATAAGTAGATTTGGATATAAATTTTATAAGAGTTAGTGAATGATTTGAGAAAGTTTTAATAGATAAATTTTTAAAATTACTAAATTATCCCTAATGATAAAAATAAAATTAAATAATTATTAGAAGAGTTAAAAATATTAAAATTTAACAATATTATAATATATAACATATATATATATATATTATTAATTATTATACATAAATTTAAATAATAATAATTATATATATTATTATTTTTTAACAATATTTTAATTTATATTAATTATTATACATATTCATATATTTTATTATTATTAATTATTATAAAAAGATAATACTAATATTAATTATTATTTTATATATAATACTAATTATTAAATATAAATATATTATCATTTATTATTGTAAATTATTAAATACATTAAAACATCAATAATAAAAATAAAAAATATTATTATTGAATAAAATAAAAATATAAAATCTTAACAAAATTTATATTACTATAATTAATTATTATAGACATTTATATAAATTTTAGTTTTGTTAAATATTATGTACATTATTACAAATAATTATTATATATATATATATATTATTTATTACATCTATTATTAATTTATATATATATATATATATATATATATAATAAAATAATAGTAAATAAATAATTAAAATTGTTAATAATTAATAATATACAATAAAATATTTATTATAAATAAATTAAATAATAGTATATTATGATTAATAATTATATTTGTAGATGTATATTTATATAAAATTTACAGATGGTATAAATGAGAACTGGCTTGATCTACTCAAATCTTTGCAAAATGGGTGGAATAGATTTTTAATAGTTATTTGCAAATCCATCCTTGCTTTCTCTTTTAAATCATGCGATGCAAACACAAATTTATTTTAAATTCATCTTCTCAAATCATTGTACACAGTACCATTCATCAAAGCGAACATAGCCTAAGTTACATTAGGAAACAAAGGAAGGATGAAAATCAAAAGATAGCAACCATAGTATCATTGTCTTGATAATTTTTCATATTTTCCGGTTCAGATGGTTTCTAATCCATGAACCATTAATACTTTTCCTAACACTTAGGGAGATTCAAAGAGATACTAAAAGATATTACCAAAAAGAAAACATGAATCATTTCTTCATAGATTGAGCAAATGAACCAATTAAAACCCAAGTAGAACCCAGCCCATTTACAAAAAGCAGTCCTAGCCCAGTTGAAGAGAATGTTTGTTCTCTAGAACCTAATGGAGAAAATAATGTGAAGTATGAAGAAGGTTCGTAGAAGGTGGCAGAGTTACAAGACAAGAAAATGTTAATTTCTCTTGGACCAGTTGAACATCAAGTAGGTTCACGATTGACAAAGATGTTTCTTAACCATGTTCATCAGACAATGCCTTTATTTACTTTTAAATAAATACTGTTTTATATTTTATATATTATATTTTATTGGTCCACTAAATAGACGGCGGCCAACATGAATGATGATTATGTATGGAGCAACAAAACTTGGTGCTCAAGTTTAGACCTAGATCTCATCAAACCAATTTTTAAACTCCAAAACATTGACACAATCTTTTTCATATCATGCATAAGCTGACAAACCCCCCACTGGGCCCCAATCTTTTTAATCACTCATTATTATAAGTCAACAGTTAGTCAGTAAATTCATATCTATTACATCTAGTGTTCACACTCACTCTACATTATTCAATTCTTTTAATAAACACGTCAACTATCTTCCACAACATCATCTCACTGTTTTTTACTACTTAACGCATTTGGGTGTACAATATAAAAATATATTTGGTTTGAATGAAATTCTAGTATTAAATTTAATTTCTAATTTTAATGGGAAAAAGGGGAGATAAAAGTGAAAGGTGAGAGGAGTGGATTATGGATCCAAGCTGGCCAAGTTGAAAGAAAAGGAAGAGGACAAGAAGTTGATTGAAGACAGGGGAAGAAAAAGGTTTGAATTGAATCCGAAGGGCCAAAAGATGAAAATGATTCCTGACATAACCAATGAATTGTGTGGAAAAAGAGTTGTGGAATGGTCTTCATCAATCTACTACGAGGTAACATCCTGGTAGCTTCCACCTTCAGACCAACGTCCTTATCCACTACCCTCACCAACCACGTCACATTCATTTTTACTGTTTCTCAATCCATTTTCGATCACAAATAAAAAACATATTCCATGCAACTCTGCATAACTGTTTATCCAATGTTTTTGACCTCATTCCTTTATTATCAATCACTGCTACAACACCGTCAAATTTTTTTATATTTTGTTGTGTGTGTGTGTTTTTTTTACTGAAAAATTCTGGCGAAGATACGCACACCTAAAATCTGTGTGTGCACATTACTGTCTTGATTGTGTGCTGTGCCATGGAAAAATATGTCACTAACTCTTCATCAAATGTGTGGCACGCACCTAATAGTCAAAGCATTACTGAAGAGTTGTACTAATATCCAATTTGAGTAAATAGTGTTTCCGGAGAGGAATATTCTTCGAGATTTGCGACTGTTATTGCTTTATCAGAGTGTGTTTCAGAAAAATGTTTTTTCATTTTTATTTGGGAAAATCGTAGGGTATATTTTGAGAACGTTCAAAAGTGGTACACGTGGCGCGGAACAGTTGGGCGGAGGGAGAAAAGTTGGGTCCACATGGTGTCGACCAGATAGAGACGGAGAGTGAGCAGCTACCAAAAACAGTCAACGATTTGACCAAAACCGGGTGGGGCGGTGACGGAAGCAGTGACAAAATCAGCTGAAGGTGGCTCACTCAAACGCACCCTCCACTCACGATGTGCCACGTGTCGGCTGCGTTTAACTTTATAGGTTGGAGCCGAGACCAGGTTCGAAGTTTGAAGGACTTGTCTACCCTACGTACCGCCTCCCTCCACGCACGTGTGAAAATAAAGTCTCTGTGGCGTGCTATAAAGCTTAACCTCGCCTTTCTTTTCTCAAGTTTCAAGTCACACACAAAAACCAGAGCTAGGGATAGTAAGAAGAGAGACAGAGAAAACTAGAGAAGAGAGAAACCGCGAATGCAAGGAGAATTGGAATTACCACCCGGGTTTAGATTCCACCCCACTGACGATGAACTCGTGAATCACTACTTGTGTAGAAAGTGTGCTGCTCAATCCATTGCCGCTCCCATCATCAAAGAAATCGATTTGTATAAGTTTGATCCATGGCAGCTTCCAGGTACCACCCTTTTACTTAACCATCGTTCAAACTAACAAGCAATTTCGACTCGGCCTGGAATAATTAACCGTTCTTCTTTTCTGTGTGCAGACATGGCTCTTTACGGTGAGAAAGAGTGGTACTTTTTCTCCCCTCGTGACCGAAAATACCCTAACGGTTCACGACCGAACCGGGCCGCGGGAACCGGCTACTGGAAGGCCACCGGAGCGGATAAACCGATTGGAAAACCGGAAGCCCGTGGAATTAAGAAAGCCCTTGTGTTCTACGCGGGGAAAGCCCCGAAAGGAGTCAAGACAAATTGGATCATGCACGAATATCGCTTGGCCAACGTCGATAGATCTGCCTCCAAGAAAAACAACAATTTGAGGGTATCTCCTCGTAACAACTACCTTCAATTTTTAATTTCGCTTCATTATAATAGTATGCGATTCGGTGAACTTTTGTAACGATTGTGTGTGTCTGTTGGAATTGCAGCTTGATGATTGGGTGCTATGTCGGATTTACAACAAGAAAGGGAAGATTGAGAAGTACAATAATGTCGACGGGGTGGTGGAACAGAAACCGGCGAAATTACCGGAGGAGATTCTGTTCCAGCACGAGATGAAGCCTGAGATCCAGATGTACGACCACGATCATTTCAGGAACAACCAATTGTACATGGACACGTCGGATTCGGTGCCGAGGTTAAACACGGACTCTAGCTGCTCCGAGCACGTGGTTTCGCCGGACGGCACCTGCGAGAAGGAGGTGCAGAGCGAGCCCAAGTGGAACGACCTGGAGTTGGGCCCGGACCTGGTTTCGGGCTACGATTTTAACTTCATGGAGCTATCAGCAGATGACGCTTTTGCTCCTCAGGCCCAATACCAAATGAACCAGCCCTCGACCTGGCAAGATATGTTCGCGTACCTTCCGAAGACATTTTAATTTTTTAGGGTGGAACCCAAAAAACAAGGGTCTCGCATTTATTTATAAAATTTGTTCAAAACCAAAAAAAAAGAAAATTAAATCGTGCGGCCTTAACTACCGCACGTGCTGGTTGAGTTTAACTGCTAATGAGTGATCATGTATACTGTAACTAAATAAAACCAAGAAAAATGATCTCCACCGGCTGAAAAATGAAGATCCGTTAGTTATGTTAGGAATTGTGTTAAGGAGTAAGGACCCGGTAGAAAATTGTAGTTCCAATGCTATTGCAGTTGGATTCTTTTAATATTATATTATATTTTTTTAATTTTTCAGAGCAAGCAGCAATTGAAAATTGAAATGTAGGGTTTCATCTCATCTTCTTGAAACTAAACTCGTGTTATCATGGTCCATACAGCATCAACTTTCATTGTGTTTTATTTTTAAATGCCAACTGATGTAAAATACGATAACTAATTGCTTCGGGAATCAGCATGTTACAGTAATACAATACAACATTAAATGATGAACCTCCTTAACATGTTCCAATATAACCGACATGATTGAATGATTTTTTTTTTTTAATGATCAAATATTGACACCTCTAGATTTTGGAACACGGCTGCAATCTGCAGGCCCCCAACCAATTAACTTCTTCTCGTTTTCGAATATCATAACTTTGTCTTGCATGGATATGTCTGCATAAACAACAAAGAGAAGAATTGTAATGCCATATGATATCCATTATCCAAATGGAGAACCAGATGAAAAGAGATGGTAACAGTAGAAAAAAAGATTCCTACCTCCAATTAGGTTTAGTTCCTCCAAACCTATTTCAGAGCCGTTTAGAATGCCCAGACAAACATTTCCCAGGTTCTAGAAAAACATGACACATGAATACATCCATTACTTGAGAAAAATAGAAGATGTTTGATTGGTTAGAGTGCAGAACTCACTGATATTATAAGATAAGCTTCAGGAGCAATCTCAAACTGAGCTTTAACTCTTCCACCACTGTTGAAACTAAGTGCCACAGGCTTGAAATATTTCCGAACTTCACGTATGCTTCTGAAAGGTCTTCTACCGTGCCAACACAGAGGTAAAGTCTGATCATCAGGTGCTGCTTTCAATGGCTTTCCAGTTAATTCCTTCTTCAGCTACATTTGCAAAATTAAACAAATGACCGTGTTACATAACCTGACATTATTTTCTAACACAAGATTATAAAAAATGTTGATGAACATAGAATGAACTGAGTTTATTGTTTTTGCAACAAAACTTGCATGATCATATAGAAGAAATGTTGTTCCATGCCTATTGAAACACTTCAAATTGGGGAATACAGTGGAAATCATTTAACTGACCCAAGAAAGTAATGCTTGGTAAGCATGATCGTTGAAGTAACTATAAGAACTCCCAGTGTCAAAAACAGCGGTGAGACTTCCAACCCCAGTTTTCCTCCCTCCAAAAACAAGTTCAGCAGGCCCTGCAGAGTAATGTTTGCTGAGACAAAGCACACAAGATTTGAATCAGGACATAGAATCATGAATCATTAAGAACATGTGGAAAATGTAAAACGAGGATGTAACTTCTTAAGGTGTACTCACGAATCTACAGATGAAATTGGAGTCCATGTGACTCGTGCAGAATCATATGCATTTCCAAAGAAGATATATCCTCCTCCTTGTGAACTTAAACAGTGACCAATCACATTTCGCACCAAGCCCTGACTATTGAGCTGGGATATCAAGCTGGTCTTTCCCCTTCCAAGGCCAAGTATTCCATCTAAGGGATGGTAAGAAGAAGGTGAGAACACTTGATCATATCCACACCTAAAAAAAGGAATAGAAAAAGAGGTGCATTAGCTTACTACTAACTAAGAATGTCTCAACAAAAATGCTTCACACATTGCAAGCATGCAGAAACGCCAATATATGAAGAGAACAATATCATAGACAAAGGAAAAATGGTAGAGAGGAAGTGAAACAAAGCTTGCATGATAAACTAACCCCAGTGCCATCCGAACTTTAAGTTGGACTCCATTGGTAAAGTTAAGAAGGTAGACATCATTGAGAAGCACACCAAAGGTTGAGTACTGATCTGCATAATTAATTTCATAGTCACACTGATCAGGGTTTTCACAGATGTAGTCTTCAGAGGGCTGCAAGGATGCACAAAGGGGATCCTTGCAAGGAACAAAGTCATTGCTAGGCTTGTAGAGTGGATGGGGTGTCTGGAAAAATAAGCAACAAATTCAGTTCAACCAATGCAATAAGCAAGAATGAGCTTTTCAATATCAGAACATTTTGCCGTCACATTCATGAAAAAAAAAATTGATGGGGTGGTTTTCTTTTCATATTGGTAGTGAAGTGATAACAATAACAATACCTCAGAGCAATGGGTGCAAGGGGCATCACACTGGAGCCATGTGAGGTCACTACCTGTGTCCACATCAAGAAAATAAGGCCTTGGTGGCTGACCGATATTGAGAGTAACATTATAGAACCTGCAAACATTGAATTCAACAATAAAAAAATGTCTTATATTAGAATATCAATATCCTAAAGATGTTTCACTTTAATTAGAAAAAGGAAGCTATAGATGTCCACAGAATATCATTATCCTAAAGTTGTTTTTCTATACTCTTTTGGAAAAGTTCTGAACCAGAAGACAACATCAAGTGAACCCCAAAACATGAAACAACACAAGGAACCGAGAAAGAAGACTTGTTAATAAGTTATGTACCTACCCAACAGGATAAACGTTGCCATGAAGAGGGATCACAACGTAAGAGCCAGCAGGATTCAACAGTCTTGGACATGATGATGACGTGGCTTGAGTTGGGAGAATTGAGTTCCTTCCACTTTTGTGTCTGTTACCAAACCAAGCTGAACAATAATACATGTTGAACAACAGCATCATTGCAAGCACCATCTCTACTTTCCCTATCTTCATCCTCTTCTCTCTCTGGATCCAACCAGAAACTTCTTTCTTTTTATTATTTTGTTTATTTGTTTTTAAATGTATGGATGAAAGAATTTGAAGAGTGGTGGTGGGGTTAAGTTTAAATCAGAATTCTTGATTCTTGTAGGAAGAATTGGTTTTGCCCTTGTCCATGAAGGATGGGATTCATGGGTATTGCTTTTGCTTCGATTATTGGTGTTAGTTTATGGGAATATAAGTGACAACCTAGGATTGGGTTTGGGTTTGTGTTTAGGAAGGAGGAAAGAACAGAACAACCTTGGCATTGGAATTGGAAGTGGAATTGCTTCTCGTGCTGTAGCTTCTAGTTCCTTTCTTCCTCATGAAGCATCAAAACTGAACTTTCTCCACAAAAATTATCACAACCCTTTTGAGTAAATGAAGAAAAAATTGGAACTGGAACTGGAAACACTGTTGTGTGTTCGTTCGATTCTGAGACTCTTGGATAGCTTCTGGGAAACTTCTTTCTTGTCTCTTTTCAACAATGCAGCCAAAAACTTGATATATTTTATTTTAACCGGTTCAATACAACATGTATATTTTTTTATTCACTTCTATTTCAACTCAAACAATAATTATTATACATTGCAAACAAATTGATTAAAAATAACATATCAATTAAACTGCATTTGCTCATAAATAGATGATATTTTTTTTCCATGACACCAAGATATTGGTGATATAAGTTTAAGTTTAAGTTTAAACTTTCTTATTGTCTGTTGGGTAGAGGAATTGCATATCGAGAAGTACATTTTTCTTAACTGATAATATTTGACCTAATATAAAAAATAAAAAATAAAATTAATAATCAGTAAGTGAATATTCTTTACCAAACTTATTTATTAACATGTGAATTTATTTATCCAAGTTTGGATTGTATTTGAAGCTGTGAAAACTTTTCTGTTAATGACTTTTCTGGGAACGCAGATAGTGACCGACAAATCACCATAAAAACTCGGTATATATTAAAATGTTTTTCCTCACCAACTTACTAATTTCAAAAGGGTCGTATAGAGGCAGAGATTAAGTTTTTTTTTTGTTGGATCTGAATGTACATTAAAATTACCTTAGGAAAGACAAAGGAAATAAAACGAAAAGAAAAGGAGTGAAAAATAAAATACTTGTTTAGATTATATGGTAAGAAGAAAATTGAAATTAAAAATTATTTGGTTGCATAAAATGCAAATAAAATAATATAAATATTTTGTATCAGTGAGAATTTATTGTAAGTTTAGCATTCCTGAAAACAACAGAAAGTTGAAAAATTGGATTTGGAATCAATTTATACATGTCAAGCCTGGTGAACAAGCATTTTTTTTAATATTAGAAAAAAAAAATAGGGAAGTGGGATCATAGAAGTTAAGTGAGGTTAAGATATGGACAAAGTTTATACATTTACAAAATTCAACTTTTGCTGAGTCTATGATCTTGGATGTAAATTTCATCTTTTTATTTAACTTTTAAATTATAAAACTATCATGTTTTTAATATTTTATTTTCAAAGATTTGTGTAGAAAATACTAATTTAAAAACTTTTTTTTCTCTGTTTGTCGTACAGAATTTTAAAAAGAAAATGAGAATTTGGAATCAAATTTTGACAACAAAAAGTACAAAAGAAAGGAAACACACGAAAGTTTCCAACTTTTTCTTCAAGTTTTCAACTTACTTTTAACAGCAAAATACTTGATGTGATCACTGACACTCCAATTTTAGTGACAGAAAAACAAACAAAAACAAAAGTTGCATTCATGTTATGTTGTGTTTCCACACCCTATTCTATCAAAGCAGGCACATTATCTTTGATATCTGAATCAATAATTTAATGGCAATCAAAGAACAAATTCATGAGATTGAAAACTTGTGGGGAAAAATTGTAATTAAATTTTGTCACTATACCAAATTGGAAGCCACAAGTTACTGCCCAAGCACATTATTTTAGTACTTCCTAATTCATGAACATTTTAAAAAGAACCCTATCATTCCTTCTCCTTTAAGACCATCCAAAAAGAGCAAGAATTATTTGAACAATATTGCCACTGATAACGGCCTTCAATAATTTTTCCTTCTCAGTTGTGTATGGAGGATATCTTATGGATGAATCTGCATCAAAACTTCTATAGAGAACTGACTTTCTATGGCTGAAACTATCAAAAGAGAATTTTCCATGGTAACAACCCATTCCACTCTCTTCAACTCCTCCAAAAGGCAAACCACGAGTTGCAACCTGCGAGCATAGACAAGTGTCTACATATTAACACATTTGAGTGCATGTATGAACTAGCTTAAATTTAAGGTTTTTGATTTCATTTGATGATTATATGTGCACTGGATTTTCAGCTTTCACTCATTCTATGCCCACACAAAATTTAGCTTGTGAAGTCTCAAGCATCTTATGTTATAGGTTCAATTTCATTTAGTGCTGAATTGATATACTAACGTCTTTAAGAACAACAATATGTTGATGATGAATATTTAAGTAAAAAACATGCAGGCAAACATGAAGATCAATGGTATATTGATGAGTGCAGGAATCAAGAAGAAAAAAGAGTGAGAATATCCAAGAAGGATTACTTGAACATTCTTGATAAAATAAATCTTTGTTTTCTTTCTTTACTAGTTCATGGGCTCATTGGTTTTAGAGTTTGTACAAATTCTTTCAATTTGTATTTTGTTTGTATTGTAGTTTGAGTTAAAAAATTGAGCTTCAATTGAAAACTCAATCAAGGCCTAATTAAGCCTTCAAAGTCTCGGCCAAAGAGAAGGAAGAGAAGAGTCAAAGAAAACACAGAAAGCATGGTGCCTCAAGGAACATGGAAAGCATGACTATACATGGATCACATCTCCTAGTTCTCTTCCAAACATAGACTCATCTAGATCTAGAATTTGAGTTTGAATTTTGAATTTTGAATTTTCCTCTCTAATTTCGTTGACGTTTTAGGTGCTTCAATAGCTATATATATTGAATGAGAATTTTTAGAACATTTGTCTATTAGGAGAGTGGTTCTTTTTCTTTTGAGTTTTATCTTGAAATTCTTGGAATATAAGTGGTGATTATCTGATGCATTTATATTGGGTTAATCTCAAGTAACATATTCTCCATTGCTACTTTTTTTCCATCTTTTCTGCTTCCTTTGACTACACTTTTATTTTACTTGTTCTAATGCTTTTATATTCTCACCATTATCTTTATAATTCAGTGCATAAGATTCTTATGTTCTTATTATATTTTTGTTTCATTTTGTGTTCTTGTGTTATTTGAATCTATGAATCAGAGCTTGACATAAGTCACTTCATATTTTAAGACAAAAATGAGATTCAACTCTGACCTCGCAAAAATATTAAAACTTATGGAAGCTTCCAATGCATGTTCATCCTCTATCATAAATATAACTGTATAACTAAGAAACTTAATAATTAGTATTCCGAAAAAACACTTCAAAGGATTATTTGTTCCAGAATGATGAAACCAATGGCTTTCATCACTTATTGATTCAAGCAACTTATATCAGCCAACCATCAGAAATTTTCTAAAGCTAAGTTCAATAATTTTATGTATGTCAATGAAAGATGTCAAATAAAGAGACGGAACTTTTCTTTTTCCTTCTATATGTGGAGCGCTAAAAGGAAACAATCGAATTATGAGAAAAATATGATGATAATTAAAAGATATTATGATAGCAAATGACAATTTTTCATCTGTGAATTTTAGGAAGAGGATAACTACATGGAGGATAGCGTCATTGATGAGTATCCCTCCTGATGATATCTTATCCACATAATCCTTCTTCAGCTGCTCATTGTTTGTGAAGAGATATGCAGCAAGAGGTTTTGGCCTTGATTTGATTATACTGTAGCAATCTTCTATGTTGTCCACCTGCAAAAATATAATTATATAATATGAAGAAACATATGAAGTCCTTTCAAAAATTATTTTTGTAATAGTTAATTTGGTTGGAAATAACCATGGGATAAAGGGAGTAAGAAAGATAGATATTACATGGTAACAGTGGTTTTATGCTTGAAAGGTAATTTTTTTTTTGGAAAAAACAAGTGAAGACTTTGAGTTAAGTTAGAATCATCTTTTCGATATGCTCTCATTCACACATAATAATACAAGAAAAGAGATGCAAGTTTAAGAACCGGTGTTTTGGGATCTACGTTAGTTGTAAAGGGATCAGGAAACTGGTAAAAAGAACAGTACGGTTTTAAAAGAGGTGGAATCAAATAATGGTCACTAACAGCTGGAAAAGGAAAAAAAAATGTCATAAATGAGATGGAACATGTTTTCGCTGCACAAAGAACCATGAACCACGATTCTTGTCAACATGTCTCAAACTGTACTTTTTCATAGTGAACTATAACTCACTGTGATGATTGGCAATATTGGCCCAAATATCTCCTCCTGCATTACCAAAGCATCTTCAGGAACATCTAATATGATAGTTGGGGAAATTTTTCTGCAATATGAAGGAAGAATCTCATGTTATGATATCTTATAAGTGATATTACAATCATAAACATTAAAAGAAGAATGTCACTCACAATTTCTTCTCATCCCTCTGACCTCCTAAAACAATCTTGTCAGATACCTTATCCTCATCCAAGAGTTTCACAAGCCGTGCAAACTGGTTAGAAGACACAATCCGTGACATGTCTTTTGATTCCAATGGATCTTTACCAAAAAATTGTTCCAATTCTTCTTTTAAGGCACTTATCTGTCGAGTGAGAATTCATCAAGAGTAATATATTTTAATAGTGCACAGCATTTTGTATTTTTTAGGCCACCTTACCAGCTTTGGAGCAAACTCTTTTCTTGTGATGATATAATCAACAGCAATGCATGCTTGTCCACTATTGCATCCCCACTTGCCAGCTATTATCCTCCTAGCAGTAACCTGAAAATTCAATGATCATTATAAACGAAAATATGTTACACGATGTGTAAATCAGGAGATCCTTCAAAGATGTTACTTGTAAGTTGACATCTGATTCAACAACAGCAGGGCACTTTCCTCCAAGTTCCAGAATCACTGGTGTAAGATGCTTTGCAGCTGCAGCCATGACAATGCGACCAACTCTCGCACTACCTGCAAAAAGCGGGTTGATTATGCATGGAACCTTATGGCGAAGCAGGCATGCTAAATGAGCTATATGCATTTGACTTGTTAATTATAGAATGAAAATTTCAACTGTGCTAACTCAAATCCTGGACATAATTTATAATGTGTTAATAGGATCAGACATTTATATGAAACAGCTTTAATCAGATACAAATTTCAGGCATCTTAAAATGAATCTATTTGATGTAGGATGTGGATAAAAAATTAGAAGACATGTTACCTGTATAAAGTATCTTATCCCACTTCTGCTCCAGGAGAGCAGTTGTTTCAGGAACAGCCCCTTCAACAACTCTTATGGCAGAATTGTCCAAATATTGTTCGATCAAATTTGCAAGCAGTGATGATGTTGCTGGAGCAATTTCTGATGGTTTAAGGACCACTGTGTTACCCGCACAAATGGCTCCAATAACAGGATCCATTGATAACACTGAATATAGGAAGTAAAAACAAATCAATGGAAAGAAAATGACATAAAAAAGAAGCAAGTGAACAAATTAGAGTAAGCATCTCCCTCCACAAAAGAAAGATATAAATACATTTCTGAATACCAAAAGATTATGATGATATTGAGAAGAATGCACAAGTATCACAGACTTGGCTCTAATTTATTGAAATTTTAAGCAAGTGGCCACAATCGTTGGCCAAATTCACATACAGAGAACAGAGTGAATTTTAGAGCTTGAAATAACTGGTGAAATTTGAATTTTGACAGAAAGAAAAGTGTGCAAAAAGGTTTGTATTTACAATAACACATCCCGAAGAAGTCCTCCACAGTGACGAAAACAATTGACATGAAGAAAAGCTATTCTCCATGATAACCAAACATTTGATAGATGTGTGAATTGAATGAAAAAGGAACATCTACATACAGAAAGGAAAATTCCATGTAGAGATAACCAACACCACCCCCAGCGGTTCTGGCACAATCTCTGCTGTTGATGGAAATGTTGTGATTGAAGTACTCACCTAAAAGGGTAAAAGACATTTGGTTGTTAATTAATAAAACTATGTTGGAACTTATTGCTCGTCTTGCAATTTACCCTCTCAGGCTTCATCCAGTTTTTCAGCCCCTCAAGTGCTTCACTGCATGAGGATTTTACCTGGGAAACCTGCATTAAGAAACATAGCAAATCTGATGTGACCATGATGATAGTGAGGCTGACAAGACTACTGGACATATCGAAACATTAAATGGAAACATGACAAGGGAATGGAGAAAAAGCAAATGGAGAGAATTCCATAAACTAATGCATAACAGGAGCAAGAAATTGAAGACCTCAGATACAAATGCTTCAAATTGAGGTTTAGCAAGGTCCTTATATAGAGCTTCAGTGATTTCCTTCTCATTCTCTTTCAACAGCTTAAAAATGGCCTCCAACTGGGAAACCCTCCATTCATAGCTCTTTGTCCTGCCTGAATCAAAGCAATTTCTGAGATCTCTAACAAGCAAATTAGCCTTCTCTCCATCAAATATCTGCTTCTCTTCTAATTCTGGCAACACTGATAGGGTTGCAGAACATCTTCACAAGATAAACCATACATGCAACCAAACCACATAAAAAGAACATTGTAATTGTGCAAATACTATTAGAACACCTCATGACCAGAAAAGGTGGAGGCAGAGAGAGGGCTTACAAGATAGAAGAGAAAACAACAGAACGGGAGTGGAAATGAACTTGCTTGGGGAAGCACTTTCTGGTTAAATGGCCTCCAAAGGCTCTTGAACTAACTGGGTCACTGTTAATATGAAGAACTAGGATAAGAAGCCCGCCAATTATGATGAAATTGCAGTTTTTTTTTTCAACTTATATTCAGCAATTCTATTATTATTTTGGGTGATTATACTTCCCATCAAGTTGCATTGACCATCTTTGTTTTCATATCACAAAATAAATAAAAATTACATGAACAATCACTGCCTTAATGAATACAAAAGGCAGAAGAAAATAAAACACGTACCTAACAGCAAGGAACGGCCCAAGGCAGAGGCTTTTCATGGTAGGACAAGAAGCAGAAAAATCTTTGGTAGTGATGTCTAAAACTAAAATTTCAAAATCTGAATTAACTTGCATACATATAAGCATAACCAGAGTGAGTTCTCAGCCATGGAAAAATTCGAAGATAATGTGGCACACAATTAATGACTAGGTACTAATCATGTCTAACTTGACAAAGACATGTCCAAAATCCAAAATTGAAAGAAACGTTTTAGTTTGGCAGTAAGACAAAAAAAAAAAAAAAAAAAAAAAAAAAAAAAACAAAAAAAAAAAAAAAAAAAAAAAACTTGCGTAGAGAAGTAATGTTTGGTAATGGAATGGGTAGGATTTTATGTGGTACAGAACCCACATGGATCTCTTGAATCCTAACCGTTCCATGCAGCATGTATCATGCATCATGCATCTCCTTTGGCACAGTCCCTGAATCAAAACGAGTAAAATGAGTGAAGATGGATCAAGGGTGACAAATACCTTCATAAAAATTCAAATGTGTGTACTGTGCTAGTTGAAGACGAAAGGTCAGAATCACGACACAGAACACTGGCTTTGTGTCCGTGTACCTTTTCCACGTAATGGACCCGTATCTACCCACAACGATTAAAATGGGACCACACTGTAACTTTGATGTTTTCTAATCATTAATTAGGTATTAATCTCGATATTTAAGATAAATTAATTTTTATCCCTTAAAAACAATTACTTTAATCCCTCCCATTTCAAAAACACATATTTAGCTTTTGAAATCTCAAGTCATTATGTCATGCCATTAATATTTATGCCACACCATAAATATTAACTATTTACAATTATGATAAAATTAAATACATATTTAATCATGTTATTGTAAAATAGTATCACCCACCAACATTTATTAATTACTAATCTTTGTTCAAGAAGATAACTACTAACTCAGGTATCAGTCTATTTTTCTTTAAAATGACTTTGTTTGATAATATCTTCAGTACCTTTTATACCAAAGACAAAGATATGTTTCTTGTGAATTTTATTTGGTTTTAGAAAGAAAAAAAAGTCTAAGAAACTATTTCTCTTTTCAATTTGAAGATCAAAGTGGTTTTAGCACAAATGTTTAAGCTTTCTTTTATTGTAACTGATATAGTTGAATAGATTTGTAAAGTTCAGTTTGCTTTTCTACCTTCCACTTCCACTTTTCCTTTTATTTTTCTTGATAAGCCTTCCACTTATGTTTCTCATGGATTAAAATATTAATGGATAACATGGTTCCCTATTCAATCAAGTCATTCATATGATAGATATTTCAAGAGTTCCATTGGATAAAAGAAGATTATATATATCCAATAACTCGTAAATCTACTATTTCAACTTTTATCCTAAATAGTTATATTATTATTATAACTATTTATTAATGTAAAGTGAAGTGGTTCTCCACTACCATCGATAACACCTGGACCAGTTCCAATCCCAACCTTGTTACCAGATACATAGATTCCTATTTCTTCACGCTGTTGTAAAAGTTTCGGTAGGGCATCAAACAGTTTCATCCATAAAAAAAAATGAACTAACTCAGAATGCTGACTTAGTTTGAACAGTTTTCATGTAGTGGCCACTAATAGAAACAATGGTACGGATTGGGTGACCGAAAGGTGTTGAATTAGTGTGACTTTTATACCAATTTCAAATTTCAGCTGAATCTTTTTGTATTATCTTCTGTAAAATCTTCAAAGGTTTAGCGAAGAGACAACGTAATATACTGAAATATTAGTGCAGCACAGAAAACTCAAATAGTAAGCAAGGGCATGTTCTCATTATATTCATGACAGAGTGCACGTGTTCATCCACATTCTCTATGTGAGCATTCAGAAATATAGCTTGCAAACAACATAATTGTTATTTTACATTGAACAAATATGCGAATCTATAGACTTACAAGTCGTATCATAATGAATATATTCAAAATCTCAAAATTCAAGATGGGAAGGAAGTGCAGTTTTTTTTTTTTGTGGGAGAGTGACAAAAGACTTAACAAAGATCTAAACTGTACTAAGGGATCATGTTGTATGGGCACCATGGGTTCTTGAAGCCCATATTCCGAACACAAGAAACCAGAAAACGAACAAGATTGCCCAATAACGTGCAGGTCCATACTTGATTCTGGTAAGCACAAACTGCAATAACCACAAGTATACAAAACAAACGAGTCAGACTCTAACAACAGGATTCAAATAAAAAAAGTGCAGTTATGAATATGCCACTGAGATCAAGCATGTATTCTATTTTTAAGCACAAGAAGAGAGTACAACCATAAATACTAGTCAAATAAGTGAGAGAACCTCAAGGCTTTTTAAAGTACTTTATCCTACTTAATGTGAGGTAGTCCTTTCCGTGGCCCAACCCTCAACAAGGGCACTAACTGTTGGGACTAAAACAAAAAAGGAGAATCCAATCCAAAATTTGGAAATTGTTCATTCATCTATTCAATTGTTTATTTTGGTACAAGGCCACAGGTATCTTCCTAAAAGACAATCCCATTCGAGTAGGATAAAAACATAGTCAAGTGTGAATTCATCCAAACATAACAAAATCTGAATAAAACTTCTTCAGTAAAATACAATGGGAGCAAAAGGAAGGGACACAGAGTACTTACAAAGCGGAAGAAAACCACCACTGCTAAAGCACAAACCCCTCCAAGTAAGATATGAAGACCACTTCTAGCAGTTTTCTGGACAACAAACAAAGGCTGTATTATCCATATGCCTCTAACAAAATCAATAGGGAAGAAGAAACATATAGACACACACACAACACAAGGGAGTGTAACAAAACGAAAAGAAAGTAATAAAGTTGTTTCATCACTTTATGCATGAATCGACAATCAAAACAAATTTTAGAGACCAAAGCACCCCGAAAAATACAAGCATTACGTTTGAATCACACAAGCTGAAGACTAGCAAAAAAGGCCCTGATAAGATTTTAGTCTCAATATACTTGCTGGTCTTTATAGTTAAGAAACCATAAAAATATTTTCTAGCTGCATACACCCAGTGCTGTGTAATGCTAAAAACAGTTGTCCAAAAGGAATATATCCACCTTGGTGTGCAAAGACAAGTGGCATACTTTTTTCTTAGATGCGCACACATCAAGTCTTTTAGTAACAAACAACCATAAAATGAACACACTTCACAGTATACACCACATCGATAAATGACCATTCAATTTTAATAATTAACAACCTCTTCCTATCGCCCAAAATTGCATTTTACCTGACATTATTTGCCCTCATAATTGAGACTCTCAGACATAATTCTAACATGTGTGTTTAGATGGAGGGTACGATTGAGTAGACCTAACCGTTGTGAGGGAGTTTATTGAAACGGGGAGGAAAATGAAGGATCATCATTCTTCCCGGTTATAATCCTGCTATTGATTTTCCAGAATGTATGTTTTACTAAAACAGATTGGTAGAATATTGAATAAGGATGAAAGCAGCTTCTTTAAAAATAAATAGCATTTGGTCTAGCAGATGAAGAATCACATGAGAAAAGGGTGGCCCTACAGATTATGTAGAGCAAGGAATTGTTAGCGAGCCAAACTATTATATTTGCTTCATGTATGAGTAACTCATTAAACCAGCCTCAATGTATGCATCACTATCACAACCTCTTCAAAGTTTAAGCCTACAATTATGTAAATTCATAAGTTGAAAGTAAACCAAAAGTAGTTGTATACAATCATGGTATTGATCCATGTACAGGGACTTTCAGGAAAAGAAAAGGCAACTAAGAACTTGTCGTACAAATGTATTAGCACGATCATGTACTTATTCCCATTGATAATTTTACATACCTTTCCAACACGAGGGGCTATAAGCCACGCAAGGGTGATGGTAAGCAGCCCCGTAGCAAGCAGGATTCCTGTACCCTCCACGGCCCATTTAGTTGCAGTATTTTGTACAGGGACAGCATCTTCAGTAACAATACTCAAAGGCTGCTCAGAAGCAACCTGTGAAACTGTGTCCACATTGCTAACGTTGTTATTGGTACTGCTATGATGAGGACAAAACCATAGTGCAATCTCAATTAGCCGTTGCCTCCGAATAGCAGCCACTGCATCAGGATCCACACCAGCATTTGCACGAGCTTGTGCTGGACCAGGATCACCACTAGCAGTTCTTTCCCTCAATACTTCATACTCCTTCAAAGCACCAACAACCTTATTGAAGTCAGAAACTCTGATATTATTTGCTATATGTCCACATATTTCACAAATGGTAGATCCATGGTTGACAAACCACTTGAGTGCACAAGCATAATGTACTAAAGCAAGATCGTTTTTACAAGAACATCCAAGTTCAACCAGTTTATCTTGATGAGACAAACCAAGTTCCAAATCGCTTTTACAAATGAAAACCTCCCCATCAGGGCTTACAAATTCCACCATCCCTGTATTTTTTTCAATGTTTCTGTTAAGAGACATGTTTCTGGGAATTCCATTGCCATCACACCCTACTTCCCCCTTGCTTTTACACAATTCTGAACCTGGGGTGATGCCCAAAAATTCTAGCGCTGCATCTGCCCTTTTATCAGATTCAGTACATTGGCACACACGACAAGTTTCCAAGCCTTCCTTGTCCAGACTAATTCGAGCATGAGATTCTAAATCTCCATTCTCAACAGTGGAGGAACCATCATCACTGACTTCTTCCTTTGTCCTTCCTGAATCATTTTCTCTGCCCATCTGATCAGTCTTTAGACTCAGACACAAAATGAACTTTCAGATTGTTAGACCATTCTTCTACTTCAATAAGATTAACTTAATTGAGTACACAAACCCTTCTTCTGCACTGAGAATCATCGTCAAGAAAAAAACTAGCATTCCAACACACAGAAACAACAACAACCATTCGCAGAAAATATGTTTTGACTTCAATTTTAAAGCAGAGGCCCTCAGCAGAAAACAATGGAACAAGATTGGACCAAATATTCTCCAGAAGAATACAGAAACTTCAATGCTGCAGATCCAGTTCTTCTGTACCCTGAAACACGTATATGTATGTTAATTGCAATTCAGTGTCATAATCTCTAGTTGAATATTAAAAATTAAATAAATAAAACATGAAGAGTGAAGCAGTCCAAAATTCCAAGGGAAATTCAAAAATCAATCTTTATCTACCCCAAAGGCCAGATTTTGTTATTGAGCGAATATTATAGAATAAATCTGAAAAATAAACTAAAACTGGCACACAACTGAGAATGTGATAATGGGGCGGCGGAGGCGGCACCCACAATTGAAAGACGCAAAATTCAGAAAACCCAATTGTTTGGTTTTATAAGGGCAACAGTGAAATCTCTTACTAATAATGGAAATTTGAAAAAAAAAATGGAAGATTCAGGTGACAGCAGTGAAGAATAACTTACCCAGAGAGAACTGATTTGAGTTGAGTGCGTTAGAGGGTCTTGTCTTGTGTTGTGAGTTTCATTCACTCATTCACTCACTTCTCACTTATTGCTACTACTCTTCTCTTCTATTATCTTCTTATTTATGCATCTTTTGCTCGCATCGTTTTTCTTTCTTTCTTTCTCTTTCACAAAAACAGTTCAATAATACATTTTCACCGTTTTCAGCTCTGACACTGCATACATACATACATACCAATTGCGTCTACCCACCCTTCTCCATTTGTAGCATTTTCCTTACCGAACATCAATACCATCACGCATCTATATAATAAAAGCACTTTTTTTTATTCCTATTTTTGTGTGTTACCATTTTTTCCTTGTATTCCTCAAATCTTCCTTAACATTCATGTTTTTTCTATCTTACATCAATCATAGTATTTTGCTTTTCCTTTTTTCCTACAATAAAATTATTAGAATTGTTGTGAGAACGATTTATTTAATGAGAATTTCGAATTTGATTTCCACCCTTAACATTCACTCAGTGACGTTAAAATGCTGCCATCACTACTAATCTTTGGCTTAACGAATTATTGGAAGGTACATAGGAAAAAAACACTAATGGGAAATTTAGACAATATGAAAGAAGTTACATATTTTAACTCTTAGTTTAAGGGACTGAATATGGAATAACTTAGTATTTATTTTTTAGATTTTTTTAAATAAAAGGTCATTTGTGCTTATTCCGTTTTAAAAAAATTACTTTTATACATTTAATTCTTTTTCTTCAAAAATAACTTTTCATTTTAGTTAAACTTAAATTGTTTTGAAAACTTTAAACAAATTGTAATTTTTTTAAAGGGATTATTTACACTATTATAAAATAGTCATATAATGGTTTTATAATCAGTTTTTCTGTTGTTAGACAATTTTACATTTTATTATTTGATGAAATATATAATTACTAAAATCTTTCTACCAAAAATATTTATTTAATTTCTTAACTAAATAACTTTATAACTCCTTAATTTTTATCCTTACAAAATTACTTATGTTTTTTGTTTTTTACAGATAGAAATACTAGTTAATTTATATTGCTACTTTTTAAATTTTAAAAGACATCTATTTTAAGATATTAAAATATGCTTTAATTATTAAAATATATACAAACATTTTGACTTTTAAACATGGTCCATCTTCGTAAACCACCATTTATTGGAACCTTTTATTTGTTTTATAACATTTCATGCAATTAATTATTAATTTTGAAGATAGTTGTAACATCCCAATTTTAGCATCTTAAAACTAATAAAAATAGGGAGTTTCATCATAGTTCCAAAACAGATAATCCAGTGTACCCAATATATTAATACAGTCTTACAAAAGGTATGACTATAAAAATATATCACTTATACACTTAAACTAAAATAATAAACTCTGTACTACTGACCACTGCTAAAGCTCCCACTGGAAACCTCCTCTTTAACACTAACACGATGGCTCTTCATCCTCCAGAAGTGCCTTTGACACTGCAACCACATCTGCTCCCACCGAATAGGTGATCATCGCAAAAGGAAACATACAACACAAGATAGGAACACAAAAAGCAAGGGTAAGCTAATCTGATTAAGGAATCATGCAGTTCAATTATAAACAGAAACCACGCAATCTTTCTCATTATCACCAGAATCATATAGACCACCACAATACATTTACATGACTCTAGACTCAATATCCGGATTATGTAAGCGACATCGGATCTCTTGGTGGCTTGCACCTGCGATGGTTCCCAAACTCTGTAGAGTTTGGA
>Ga0214542_1000147_pt1 | contig 102969 bp, 59 predicted proteins | sample CNSS1metaG_FD_160096 | JGI IMG/M metagenome (GOLD analysis project Ga0214542, IMG submission 160096) | Root nodule microbial communities from cowpea collected in UCLA plant growth center, Los Angeles, California, USA - CNSS1 | ecosystem: Host-associated > Plants > Roots > Nodule | place: USA... | reverse complement strand
TATATATATATACATACACGTGTGTATGAGTGATCCGATAACAGTCTGATAACAGATAAAATAATAGACTTAACAAATAACAAATTTTGTTAGGAAGACTCTAACCCATGACTTTGACACCATGTTAAAAAGTAGACTTTAATGTTGTGTTCTTATTCAAAGAAGGATTTGAAAGAGAGTGACGGGATGAATTTGGGTGGATTTGAAGATAAAATTTATATTTTTAAAACTTTTGAAAAGATTTGAAAGTGCAATTTATGAATGTTTTTGAAAAATTTGATGTGATAAAATTTTAAAAAATGTTTTAATAAATTAAAATTTAAAATTACTATATTGCTTTTATAATTAAAATTAATATATTATTATTATTATTATTATTTGATGTGATATATATAATGGTAATAGAATCGATTCTCTCAACATATAGATATGTAACATGGAATCAGTTCTAAAACCGATTCCCCTTTGCCTCTCTTCGGAATCATGACCTTGCACAAAAGCAGGTATCAATTCTCTCATGCAAGCTTCACTCGTATTTGGATGTATAATTGTAAAAGTAAAGGTTTCACCCTCAAATCTCTTCTCATATGCAAATATCTCACCCTCAAATTGCTGGAATCAAATCCGTCTATGCTAATCGAAAATCATGAATAGATAGGAATACAACCTAAGTCTAATTTCATCATTTAAAACTAATTTATAATATGAGATTTATATATGCTTATATATTATTAATTCAGTTTATTTCTAGTGGATATAAATATCCTTACCTGGAGTCTTGGAGAAGTTGAGCTCAACTACAGCAGAAGGTAAAATGCGAGCTGATAGCAAGCGTGCATTTCGGCGAGATTGCAAGAATCTGAGGTGTCTGTCAACGAGGAAGAGGAAGATCCCAGGAGCGATCATGCACAAGTATTCAACTCCGACGTGAATGGCATAAAATAAGATGTAGAGAGTGTAGAGATGGTGAGTGTAGAAGAAAAGCTCAAACATTTTACGCCTCAACCGAGGAAAGCTTGGTACCCACATGGCTAACGCAATTGAACTTGCAATAACACCAGCTACATTTGATACATATGTCTTGCTCCACTCTAGGCTCTGAGATTTGTTTATAATTTAATTATATCATTAGTTCAAACATATAAGGCTAATGAAAAATTTCCTATTGATAGAAATGGTACTATTTAGTGTGAAATAATGTAATTTTGTCCTATATGGTGTGAAAGTATGACCACTCATATGAAAAAGATCACCTCTTTCATTTGATCTGTGATGGCCCAGTAGATAAAGAAACCTATGGTGTGCAGAGCAAAAAGCAGCATGGATAAATGTCCAAGCCAAACATGGTACTTGATGCTTGACTCTGATGTCAATCCAACAAGGGGAAGAATGGAAGATGCTCTTGTGACCGGAAAGAATAGGAATGCCCAACATATGTTTCCTATGTATCCAACTCTCAGAGATACACTTCTGAACTTTGCTTCCCACCTGCCACAAACCACTCATATTCCATTTAGGTTATTTCTCTAAAGATTTCAACCATGAAAGTGAAGCACTTACACTTTCTCACCCTCCTTGTGCATATGGAGGTGCTCAAAGCTAGTGTGTAGGTAATTGGAAAGGGACCATATCAAGAGTGCACCAAACATCACTGCAAAAATAAGCTCCATTGATGTCACAATTCCTATTGGAGACATCACAAGAACTGGCCTTCTCAACAAACGTAACCTTCCTCTGCTGAAACCAAGAAACATATATAAAATTACTGAGATCTATAACCAATTGTGGTGACCCTTTTGTTTCTTTTTCTCTATAAGACCCTTTTTACCTTTGGGAAGAAGATAGGTTTTCAGGTTTTTTGAGGTGAAGATGGAGATAAATACAACCCAGAGCCCCCATGAAGACAACGGGGAATGTGAAAAGCAAGAGATTTGTGCCTGAAATAGTGAACAGTGTAATTAGAAGAAAAGAAAAGAAGAGCATAGAAAGAGATGCATGAGATTAAATTGAATGAAATTAATGAGAATCACTTTGCTCTCTAAAGTATGTGGAGTTTAATTTTTGTTTGAGTTGGGGTGTCCATGTGTTCCTGTAAACCTTTGTGGGTAACAAGATCCAAACCATGAGCCACCCAACAAACACCAAAAGAAAAATTATCTTAACCAATGTGGGGCTCCTCATCATCAACTACTGTGTTGTATGATATAATGAACTTTGAATCTTCATTTGTAAGGGCTATATATAGAAATTCAGACACCTTATGGGTTGTGGTTACTAGTTGGAATTATATTTATATAACTAAATAACTTATATCACTTTAACTCCATGTGTTAAAAACTCTACTCATTCATCTTTGTTAAAAGGTAAATCACCGGTTAAAGAAAAAATATTTCATATCTCATTTTTTACGTAATGTGGATGTTAACATTAAAAAATAAATTTCTACTTGAAACTTTATTACAGTTTCATTTTTATAAGAAACATCTCATTAAGTTTTGAAAAATTACTTAATCTCAATTCTTAAATGCCTTAAACATAGTTTACATTTATTTTTATTTGTCTTTATGTGTTATCTAGGGATCATGTGTGTCCATCATTTTCTGACAATTATTTGTACAATGAATTTGGTTGAAGGGACCAGATTTCATACTAAAATCGGATGAAATCACGCTCAAAAAGATAATGGTAATTTGATACTCAATTTTTTTACACATTATCTTTTACTGTTTTTTATATTTATTTTTATAAATATAAAAGTTTATTTTTTATAATTATTGTAATTTTATACGAATGTTAGATGGTTGTCATTTGATGTGAAACATCATTTTTTCATGCTCAAAATATTTTCATTGAATGTAAGTAACAGTTTTTGGCGGTGTATATTCTAAAAAATAAAAAAAAAAACCATTTATCCTATAACCTTACGACAATAATTTTGATAGAGAGATATGAAAAGTGATACTTCACACACATTCTTTTTAAATAGGAAAATTATACTTTTTTTTACACCAAAATAATTTTATATTCATTTGACATTATTAATTACTAGTTTTCACTTTCTCTTTTATTACCCTTATATAATAGGTTGTCAAATGTAGTTATCGGTGTGAAATAATGTTTTTCCTTTTAAATATCCTAACACAATTAACCTATCATTTTATTTTATTTCTTTTTTTCTACCACTCATAATATATATACACACTTTTTTACACTAATATAAATTGAGAATCAATGGAATGATAACCACACTAATTTGAAACATTAATTGAGTTTATAAATTCTTTATACAGATGCTTTTATCCATGCAATATATATAACTTCACATTTCATGTGTGCATTCAAACATACAGGACCAGCATTGTCTCAGCATATAAAGCAAATCCACAGCACACGGTAACATTAATTTTCAAACTTTTAGTATCTCAGATAACTGTTGAACTCTAATTCAATAAGTCGATAAAATCCGTATATGTCAAAAAAATATAAATCTTTTTAGTTTTTATCCCTAAAACACTAAAATTATTATTTTCATATATATATATATATATAATGATAGTACAGTTGACTTGAGGTTCGGTACTAATCATGTACGACATGCAGTACTGATAAATATAAGGATGGAAAATGGAAAGTTCAGAATTTGGATATCATACTTAACGGTTTTGCTAATGTTATGATTCGTTTAAGTATATTTTATAGTTCTGAAGTAAACAACTTTAATGAATTAAATGATTTATAGCTTATTGTTTTTTTTTTTAAATGTATACAAGTCGATCTTATATACTATTATTATTATTGCTTGCCTTGATGGATTAAGGATGTAACATGAAGTATGCATGGTATATGGCATGATCATCCACAATTGCTTCGTTCAATTCAAAAGTCAGCATACATGATATAATAGAATGTCAACCCTAAACAACTTTTTTTTTTAATCTACAAGTATGTAATATTTTTCCAATATCTTTCTTAGCTTCTTATAATATTATTTGCAACGAGTAGAACTCTAAATTATATTTGCCTAGAGTTTAGTCATACCTTATGATAAAAGAGAGCAATGGAACATTTACCATACATTATTTGAGATTAGTTAGATCGTGTTGTGTGTTCCATTATAATTGTCTTTAGAGTTTTATTTTCTTTGTTGATATTATTTTATATATTTTCTTGTTTTATTATGGTTGAAATTTTAATTTTTTGACTAATAGTTACATATCAAAATAAAAATTACTCTTATTTGATGTCTAAAAAATAACTTTAAGTATAATTTAACTTTACAAAACTAATATGTAAGGTGAAGTTTGTTAGGAATTCAAGTGTGAGTCTAAGTCCCATATTGACCATAAATGAGAAAATAGAGCACTATATAAAAATAAAGACCCATAAACATATTGTCTTAAGGTTTTGGATTGAGAGTGGTGTCAATGCCTTATGTGGTTGGACTCTGTTAAACCTAATAAGGTTCACATCCCATTTATATATTATAAAATTGTCTTATTTATATTAAATGTGAAATTTTCAAAACATACTGTATTAAAAAAAAAAATTAATATGTCAATGTTGTGCATCATAAGTTTATACCTCTATACTAATTATTATATTATTTTCGGGTCAATATATTCTCATAAGATTTTCTTTTTTTATTCTTTGATTTGAAATGACTTTTTTTTCTTTTAAATCGAGATGAGTTGGGTACCTATAAAGATACAACATATAAAAATGCGTTCAACTAACAATTTGTAAAATATAGTAAATATTAACAATAAATGAAAATTTACTGTTTTTACGTATTATGTTAGGTAAGCAAGTTAAATCTAATTTAGGGAAAATTAGGTAATGTCCTTAATTAAAGTATTTAATCTTCTGATTATTTTAATTATATTTTTAATGACCAAGATATAAATACTTCCACAGGGGATAGTATGGTCATATCCTGTATAATATGAATTAAAATATTTTACGTTGAAAGTATATTTTAAAACAGAACAAACTGTAGCGTAAACTTAGCAAAAAAGAGTGACATGGAAACAACACGGCCCATTTAAAGAGTCTGAGACCAAATCCAATGGTAGAATAGGACTTATTTTTGGGTATGGGCCTCCATATTGGCACATCATTCCATAAGAAATGTTTCCAACAATTTCAATATAAAAGGAAAAGCTCTTCCCGATCCCATAGAAGGACCACAAAATGAAAGTAATAGTAAAATACACTAACTACACTCACTAGTGGCAAAACCCCATGTATACATATTTTATGCATAAATAAATTTTATAAATTTAAGAGTTAGAACTTTCACATTAATCAAAATGAATGAAAGAAATGATATATAAATAAAATTATTTATAAATTCACTATCATAATATTTTTAATTAAAAGTATTATTTTAGTCTCTTTCACTCATGATTTATTAATACGGAATCTTCTAATGTCTCATCATAAAAAAACCCTCATAATGTAATAATCTGGTAGACGGATATGGTTGTGGTGCTTATTATGGACTTTGATAAATTAAGTTTTTTTTTCTTGTACTATTTTGCTTCTTCTTGGATTTCAGTAATCTTAAAGTAAACTTCAAGCACGTTAAACTTTGCAGAGTCTATATCAAGCTTTTCGTAAGCTTAAACTTAAAGACTACTTTAAAAAACAAGTATAGATAAGCTAATCACATGGATATAGTCAAAGAGCATACAAAGAATTCAAACTTATGGTTGAACAACGATGTCAACAGCAGAAAATATATATATTTTTCTTAATTTTTTATTTTTTTTCTGAAAAAAAAAAGTTAATAACTATTGTGTTAAAAAAAATTAACATAAGGGTAGTGCACATGTGACCTTTTAATACGAAGCAGGTGCATCAAAGCAAAAGTAGTGGCAGAATATGCGCAACGGTCTTTTGGAAGAAGCGACAACATAAACCACTGCACTAATCAATGTGAACCATACAAAAAACAATGGTCCATACATGCATGTATACACCAAGTGTTAAAAGCCAAAAGGGTTAATTAATATTTTTCATCTTCTATTTCGTAATTATCTCATTCTATACAATTTGCAAATGCTTTCTCTCTCTCTCCTTTAATTATTCTAATAATGATGTCATTTTGAGTAATGCTGAGCCATGGCTTGAACCAACCGTATTTCCCTTTGTGCCGACATGTGAGAAATGACCTTAATTTCTACAAAATAGACTAATGCATGTGGAAGGAAAAAATCTAGTGCTGTTGACCAAGGCCATGTGATGTGTGACAAGAAGATTTATAACTTCCACTAAGTTGTGAGGATCATATTAGAGAGGTGCAAAGAATAAATTAATCCAGCACTGTGTTGTAAAGCTGGCATGCACTATGCATATGCCTTTTTGCACTGGAAGACATTAACAATATAATTTGCATCCTACTACATCATAAGATAAGGTTTCAGAGACGCGTGCAAATTATATGGAGTTGTCAATGGGAGATTTCAATCTCAAACCTACATAATCTGACCCCTTATCAACAAATTTGTCAAATATGTAACTGTGACCTATCTTTTCACCCTACGTGAATGAACCCAAGGTGTTTGAAAAAATGATACATATAATTGTTTATGCAGTTTTTTATGGCACAAAATCTGATAACGAACTAGAAGAATACCTGCAGAGAAAGAAAGAGTGCTATTTGAGGTAAGGAAATCGAAATCTGTCTCAGAGAGCCTAGTTTCCTTCTTTCAGTACACTATCTGCACAGTAAAAATACTTTATAATTTCATAACTTTAAATAATTAAAGTATTATTCATTGAACATATATGTACATATGACACTATAAACATGTTTTCTTTTCTTGCAGAAATTGAGGACTATACAAATCATAGATTACATGCATTGTATATAGACGATGGAAGACAATGCTACACTTATTTTTGTCGTTTTTATAGATTTTTTTGTCATGTAAAACTATCTTTGCTTGTAACCTTTTAAAAGTATCTCCTATAAGTTACTAGAAGTATTCATTAACTTTTTGTTTCAACAGTTACTTGTTTATCTCACCTGTAAACATATTTTCACTAAGATTTTTCTTTCTCGCTGCAATGTCACAGCTATGTTCCACTACAGGTAATTCTGTTCCCACATCAATATTTGAATTTGTACCCAGAAGTTTAGATGAAACAACATGTATATGAAGTGGAGCGCTGAGAAAACTGAGAAAACTAATGCAGGTTTGTGAGAAACGTCCAAAAATGTTGAGTTTCAAAACAACTAACCATAAAAAGCAAATGCAAGAGTAGGTGTTATCCTTTGACTTGTGCTTACCAAATTCATGTACTATATATCATATCTTCCTTCTCAAATCTTCGCTGGGACTTAAGTCACTGTCTCTCTCTGTGTCTCTTGTCTTCTTGTTGCAGTTCTGTCCACACATCACACTTCCCTTTTGCATCCTCAAACTAGATACTACTCATGGCATGAGAGTTTTTCTCAGCGTGACACACTCTTCAAGGAATCGAAAGGCCAAATTCAAAACTTTCTTCAATGAACACCGGATTCCTCATACCCTCTATCCTTCTCCTTCTCCTTCTCACACCCTTCTCAGTTTCATTCTCTCCCACAGATAACTTCCTTCTCAGTTGTGGATCACACAACAATGCTTCCCTCTTCAACAGAGTCTTCACGGGCGATTCCACCAACCCAGGTTCCAATTTTCTCTCTTCAGATCATTCTGTTTCACTCGCATATCAAAAGCCACCTCAGAATTTGCCCACTTTGTACCACACAGCAAGAGTTTTCAGCGGCACAGGGAGCTACAGGTTCAATATGAAGAAAAACGGCACCCACTTTGTGCGTTTTCATTTCTTCCCCTTCAAGACTCAAAGTTTTGATCTAAAATCAGCAAAATTTAGTGTCTTTGTTAATGGGGCTTCTGTGCTGAACAATTTCCAGCCACCTAATGATGTGCTTCTCAAAGAGTTCGTTCTAAACACAGAGTCAAACTTTCTTGAGATTTTGTTTAGGCCTGTTGGTGACTCAGGTTTTGCCTTTGTCAATGCTTTGGAGGTGTTTACTGCCCCTGTGGACTTTGTTATAGATTTTGGAGCCAGGGTCGTTGGTCCTTCTGGGATGGAAGAGTACCGAAACCTTTCATCTCAGGTTTTGGAAACTGTTCATAGGATCAATGTTGGGGGTTTGAAAATAACTCCTTTCAATGACACCCTTTGGAGGACTTGGATTCCTGATGAACATTATTTGGTGTTTAAGGGTGCAGCAAAGCCTGCAGTGAGCACTCACATACCAAATTACCAGAAGGGAGGTGCAACTAGAGAGATTGCACCTGAAAATGTTTACATGACTGCTCAGCAGATGAATAGGGATAACTCAAGTTTGGCTTCTAGGTTCAACATAACCTGGAACTTCCCTGTGTCTCCTGGTGGTGTTCCGCACTTGGTTCGATTGCATTTCTGTGATATTGTTAGTCCTGCTCTCAACTTGCTCTACTTTGATGTGTACATCAATGGGTACATTGCATACAAGGATCTTGATTTGTCAGTGCTTACCATCCACACGCTTGCATCACCTGTCTATGTGGATTTTGTTACAAATTCAGATGACTCGGGTTTTGTTCAAGTGAGTGTTGGTCCTTCCGAGCTAAGCAGTTCCATGAGGATGAATGCTATATTGAATGGTGTAGAGATAATGGAGATGGTGAATGTTGTCAGTACTGAGGTTGTGCATAGGAGGAAGAATTTGTGGCTGTTGGTGGGTTCAGTTGTTGGAGGAATTGCTGTCTTTTTTTTAGTTGTAACTGCTTTTCTACTTGGTACCAAATGCAGGAACAAGAAACCAAAACAAAGGACATTGGAAAGTGTTGGATGGACACCTTTAAGCATGTTTGGAGGGAGTTCCCTCAGTAGAAGCTCCGAGCCTGGTTCTCATGGACTTCTTGGCTTGAAGATCCCTTTTGCTGAAATACAATCAGCAACAAACAACTTCGATAGAAATTTGATTATAGGGTCTGGTGGGTTTGGTATGGTCTACAAAGGAGTGTTCAGAGACAATACAAAGGTTGCTGTCAAGAGAGGCATGCCAGGGTCCAGACAAGGCCTTCCCGAGTTCCAAACTGAGATAACAGTTTTGTCCAAAATTCGCCATCGCCACCTTGTTTCACTGGTTGGTTTCTGTGAAGAAAATTCAGAAATGATACTTGTCTACGAGTATGTAGAAAAGGGTCCGCTGAAGAAGCATTTATATGGCTCATCACGACAAGCACCTCTCTCTTGGAAGCAGCGTCTTGAAATATGCATTGGTGCAGCCAGAGGTCTTCACTATCTTCACACTGGCTTTGCTCAAGGAATCATCCACCGTGACATTAAATCAACCAACATATTGCTTGATGAAGACTACGTGGCCAAAGTTGCTGACTTTGGTCTTTCAAGGTCAGGTCCATGCATTGATGAAACACATGTGAGTACTAATGTGAAAGGTAGTTTTGGTTATCTTGATCCTGAGTATTACCGGAGACAGCAACTTACGGATAAGTCAGATGTTTATTCATTTGGTGTAGTGCTTTTTGAGGTTCTTTGTGGCAGAGCTGCTGTTGATCCACAATTAGCAAGAGAACAGGTGAATTTGGCAGAATGGGCACTTGAATGGCTGAAGAAAGGAATGGTGGACAAAATTGTTGACCCCCATCTTGTTGGACAGGTCCAACAAGACTCCTTAAAGAAATTTTGTGAAACTGCAGAGAAATGTTTGTCTGAGTATGGAGTTGATAGACCAGCTATGGGTGATGTGTTGTGGAATTTGGAGTATGCACTTCAGCTCCAGGAAAGTGGACAACAAAGGGAGCCACATGCCAACACCAGTGCTAGTGAAGCTGCGAGTGTGACCAGTACAGTTATTGCAGGAAATCCTTCTACCAGCACAAGAGCAGAGAGGGATTATGATAATTTTTCTTCTGATGTTAGTACTAGCCAAGTGTTTTCCCAGCTAATGAACAATGAAGGTAGATAGGTGTACCCTAAGGTTGCATACTTTTTTTTTTTTTCTGTCGAGTTTTCTTTTGAAAAACATTGCACCAAAACCATGATTAGCAAGATTTAGTCATGGAAGGCTCCTTATATAGCACTAGTTCATTGATATTTTCTTACAAATGTTGGAATATCTTGTCTGATATTTGAAGATCGCTTAAAATTTTTGCAGTATAATTGATTCATTAATTTTATACAGCAATTGTGTAGTTGTTCTAGAGCTGAATCAGTCAAATTTGTGATGAGCTAGCTATAGGTTGGTGTCCCCTTTGTATGATATATCTGGAATTTCAAGTTCAAAGTTCTAATTTCAATTCCAATCCTCAGGATAGAAGAGAAACTGTAACGTGAAACAAAGACATGTAATAGTTTTGTTTTAGAACATCAACTAGACAAAATGGATTGTAGAAGGTAGGTTGAATTTACATGATGAGTTCATTAATCAGCTTACTTAATAAAGTAGAAAGTAAGTAGAATCTGCTCAATCCCCTGGTAGAAAAAATACATGAAAGTACTAAACACCAGCAGAACACTGCATACTACCATTCTAAATGCATAACATGTTACTTGATTCCTTCAAGAGTGATTCAGACAGCTTAATCACTGACCTCTTCGAACAAAATCAAGAGTGGTAGTCGATGTAACTCTAAAAAGTGAATTTTCTGTAAAAGGTACATACATGGTTTTTCAAACCAGAAAATTTAGAACTGAAATATATCGAAAGTGCAGTTGCATTTCACATGTTAATATTCCACATTTCTTTTCATCTTTTTCTAAAGTTTATGATGGTATTTGTTTCTGAATATATTCTAAAGCTCAGGGAAAGCCGGCCATCACTCTTTTGACACACGTGAATGAGTTGTTTTCCTTTATGCATGAGTTTCATTGGATACAGCAAACAGAAAGCTGTGTTCAATTTTAAAACTAGATGGAAATGGAAGCGTGTAGTCTCCACTAAATAATCTACTAGCTAAATTCTGCTATCCACTTACATAGTGAGGTTTCAGAAATTTTGAATAATGAGAACAAGATTCATATATAAAGGAGTAGTGATACTTTGACATAAGTTACATTCATTTGAAACACATTGAAGATGTAAATAGTTATAAAAAAATGAACTTATTGAATTTATGAAGGAATAGAAATAGTAAAAGATAATAAAAGATAATCTCAAATCGGTGTAAAATATTTTGTTTGTCAAAGTATCATTACTCTGAATAAAAGAGTAGTGTTTTCTTCCATCCTCAGCAAGGGCATGGCATGAAGGCAGATCAATATAAATGTCACCCCATTAACACCATTCTTATTCAATAGTTTCTTAATCACCATTTTTACTTTTTAAAGTTTCTTGTAAGTTAAGAGTTGCTTGGTAAATTTTAGAACATAATGTAAAATCAGTTTAGTCAACAGTAGTTTTATTTTATGATAACGAAATACATTAAGGTATTGAAATATATACACTTAAAGTTTTTAGTTTAAAAATGTAAAAAGATATATTTGTGAACATAAAGATAATTTTAAACATAACTTAGGAATATTTGTGTTATATTTGCATTATTAATGAAATAAAAATAAAAATTTATAAAAGATACAAGATTTGAAAACATCTAAATTATTGTTCAATACTATTTTAAAAGATTAAAAGTTTATTTGAAAACAATATAATGAATAATCTATAAAGTATTTAAATGAATATATTATTGTAACTAAGAATTCAAAACTGATTTCTGATATGAATTTAAAGAAAGAAAAATTATAATATATGAAAAATATAAGTTTATTTATTTATCTATATTATTTACTCATTTCTGATATATTCTTTTATTGTATGTAGTAAAATAAAACCTTACAATGAGTAAAATAATTTAAAATAAACTACATTTGAAAGAATTCTTGAGCAAAGCATTGAAATTGGTACTTAAAACTGATATTTTAAATGAAGGTGATATTCAAAAATGATCTACTGAATAGGTTCCACAAGCTTTAAAAAATCTCCTCCTGATAACTTAATTTAAAGTCACTCTTTTTAAAGTTTTGTTCTGTCGAAATAAATTTCTTATTTTAAAGTTTTTATTTAATTACAACGAAAAAGAAAACATTACAATTCTTTATCTTGTTCTCTTTCTACCTAAAGTTATCATATGACTTGTCAATATTTTTTTCAACTTCCTCAGTAATTACACAAGACAGAAAAATAATATCTTGATTTACAATTTTACTGTTTATTGACTGAAAATTTGATATACATAACTTTTAATATCTTAAAACATATTAAAAGTATTTTTAAGATATCAAAATTATATCTTTAAAAACAGAGTAGAGACATAAAGATCAATGAAGAATATGTTATGGTAAAAGTGAGAGTTAGATATATGGCATGTAATGGTCGGAGAACAAGAACAAGAACAAAGTCATTGTTCCCACACAAACATCTTACATGGTATTGGTCTTGGTGGTATATTTCACAGGTCCTTTCTCTTTCTTTATTTTTTCACAATTTTGACTCTGGTTTTCTCCAGTACCGTTGACTTCCATTCTCAATACTCCTCATGATTTTATCATTATTTCTCATTTTGTGGGATTCATCGCTTTCACCATTTTTTTTTTTGGTTTTGATCCTTGCTGTCTGCCACATACTTGTTGCATATCTTAAGAAAAAGTTCATTTTGTAGGATATGATTGGGTAGAATATAATGTAAGATCATTTCAGATTTTCAATTCTTTTTCAAGTAGTCTTAAGTTTTCTAATTCTAATTAATAGGATTACATTTATTTTATTACTGTTACTGAATTTTTTTAAGTAATTTGTTTGGATCACTACTGAATATTTGATTCTATTAATTTCATTTCCAACATATTATTGGAGTGAGAAATATATGCTAGAAATTCCTATATCAAACATGGACTTTTGATATATTTAAACTGTTCTCTTTTTTAATCTTAAAATAACTATATCCTGATTAAATAAAAAAAAACAAGATATTTATACTGTTTGTAAATTACGTGTCAACTGGAGCATTTATATTGTTTGTAAATTAAAAAAAAATTACGAATCTGCAACAGTAGACTATGGAAGTCAATTCAAATGGAAAATTAGCAGCTATGCATGCAGTTAATTAAAATCATAAAGAAACAAAGTGACAGAACAACAATTAAGCAGAATGTAGCTGACAAGCACACATGGTACGATGATGTACAAAAGACAACCTCCGGTAGAGTAACAGAAGTTTAAGGTTTCATCCAGTACCAACAACGACACAAACAATGCGATTTCAGCATTTCCATTAGAAGAGAATTGTTGCTTCATTTGCATCCTCTGCAATCTGCAGTGACCTAACAGCTTGTGCTGCTATATAATCAACAGAGAATCCAGCAGAACCCCATCCCACTTCTTCATGCTCATTCTTCTCGCATCTGAAAGACCACTCGCCATTTTCAGAAGAAACAGACCATGTGCCACCACCATCTGCATCACCAAAACAAGCTCTTGCTCCACCCATGAAGACCTCAAGTTTCTCAATATTATTCCAACTCTTGCATCCACTCTCATTTATACCAACCTTACACCTATCGTCTGAATCCTCTCCGAGTAAAACTTGCAAAGCCACCGCTTCAGCAATTGCAGCGCCCTCTTCATCAAGTCTCTGTTGCTCCTCTTTCTTCTTCTGCTTCTTTTTCTCCAGTTCAGAAATTATGGCAGCAGAAGTGGCTAGAGCTTTTTCCAAACGCCTCTTTTTCTTTTCAGCCTGTTTAAGACGATCCAACTCATCTTTCACTTGCTTCTTTTTTGCCTTTCCCACATGTTGTTGCCCTTTATTACATGCCATGCTATCCATACAACTCATCATCTATATAAATACTCAAAATAACTTTGGTGAACTCCTATCCTTCAACACAATCTCTTCAGAGCTGTATGCATTTTTCTGCATACAATTCCCCCCCTCTTCCCCTAAACAGTTATGGTAGAATACTAACGTTGTGTTATAGCTTGTAACCACTACACCCACTCAGGTCTGTAGGAGTACCTCGTTTTGCGGAATATACAATCCCAAAAAGAAACAACAGGCGACAACATCAGAGAAAATTCATAAGCACTCATAGACCCATTTGTTGGTCCCATTCTTCTTAACTTCCCACAACCCTTGCATTTACCCATCCTCAAAAAGCTACCAACTTAGGAATAAATTATCACCCCACGGTTACACTCTGATTCCAGAACACCCGTCCCTGCTGCAGTAAAAACAAAAAACACAGCTAAATCGTCACAAAGATAAACAGACATAGTAATTTACCGCAAGAACTGACAAGAAAAACCAAACCAATCCGGGCATGGTCAGAGTTAAAGAGACTACAAATAGGTTCCATGTTTTAGTCATGTAAAACATGTTAGATTAAAAACCATAGATGTGACAGCTTTTGATAGAATCTACGATACTTAAATGCAGAAACAGTAAATCAATACATTCTAGAGTCAAGTACAGGTACAGCCTATATTTGCTGATAAAAAAAAAGTACAGCCTGTATTTGTTAGAGTCATGTTGAACAATGAAAAGTGACGAAGGGTGAAGAGTAATGCGGAAAAACATACTAAACATTTTTAATTCGAAAATTGTAACCTGCATAAGACTTAACTAACAAATTATTCAAAACAAACACACAGAAACCAAGCAAAGGAACATGAGAACAGCTTAAACTTCAAGCAGTGAATTGATTTGATTATTCTCATAGAGAAGAGAAGAATAACCCATTTTCTTCCACTCAAATTTGAATTGTAGTCAGATATAACCTAAACACACACACATACATGTGTGTGGTGTACGTATATATATTGTATGTAAACATGTGTATTACCCTGACCTAACCAGATCCATCCAATTTGTGAGAAAAACTAAACACATTTGAAGTAAAAACCATGCAACCGTACACAACAACACAGTAAGATAAGATCTACTCAACCCGGAATTAAAAAGATAAACTTTCTTCAAAACCAATGACTCCATGACATAATTAAAAACCAGATCAAGGTACCCATTAAGGGAAACTTAAAAAGAAAAGGAGAAAGCATACGAAAGAAAAAAATGCAAACTTGAAATGAGTCAAACCTGGGGGGAATGGCATAGATAACAGAGGAAGAGATCTAACCCAGTGTTGGTTTGGAAGCAAAAATGAAAGAAAAACAGACAAGAAGTAATTGGTGGCAGTGGGAGTGGTTGGATCTATAGAGAACGTAGTTAAGTAGGGAAAAATAAAGAAGGTGAAAATAGGAAAAGATTTTGAAGTTGAAGAGGAAGAGGTAAGTAACTCACTTACACGAGAGGAAGGAGAGAAAACATGAACAATGTCAATCACGAATGGTGATGGGACACGTGTCGATTGATGAGAAAAAGATTGTCTACAAAAATCTTTACTTTTCTTTTTCCTACGGTTACAGCTTGTGTTGGTTGGTGTCGAAGGAACACGTGGACCATTAAGGTGAGTGTGGGGCCCCTCGTCCTAGGAGAAGAATCGAGCATCTTTTTTAAGGGTCAGGGAAGGACGGTTGAGATTCTTTCCTCTTACAGATGCGTTATAGTGTGGAAGCTGTGTAATTTCCACTTTCAGGCGTGACTTCTTTGATCTCTGCTTTGGTTTCACTTTTTTTTGCAATAAAAAGTTAAAGACAGATAATTTCTGTTTAGTTTGATTTGGAGATTTTTTATATTAAATATGTTAAATATAAATTAATTTTCAAAAGAAAATGTCACTCCTTTTCTCACCTCTTCTCACTTGAAATTTTCACATATATAATTAACATAGAAGAAGAGTGAATATAAAAATATCACTGTTACTATTTTGCACTTAAAACAAAAAATAGTTCTATTTGTGAAATGGATTTCGAAATCCGTTTCAGAAAAGTATAAAACGGAATTAAAAATGTGATTGTCGTGAGATATTTTAAAAATGTGGTTGCAACATTTTAGTTTTAAAAAAATTGTATTCTTTAAATACTAAGTTAACATAATAACTAGTTTCCAAATATCTCAAATAGATATTTTTCTTATTTTTTGGTGATTTTCTGGAGCTATTATATTCTTCTTGACTAACCCATACTTATACGCAAAGACTCATGTAATTTGTGGACAAAGACATCGTCTAACTTAACAAAAATGAAAGATTAGAAAAAGAAAAGACAAATTCTTTGTCTAAATAAAAAATCAACGTTCAAGAAAAGAATTGATTGGTCAAGTTGAAGAAAGAATCTGGATAGCCGTTTTTTTTAACGTATTTAACTTCCTTGTATTTTCAGTTCTTAAAAGAAAAAACAACTCGGTCGTCACTTGAGTTACATAAATATTTTTTTGTTAAATTGGACTTTGCATTTGGATCATGTTATGTTATTTTTTTTAGCCAACACAATAAATTATATTTTGTGGTTTTGATTTGTATCTGTATTCTATTAAAGTTTATTTAGATTTTAATTAGAATTATAATATAGTTTTCACTTAAACAAAAAATAAAATAATTGTACTTTTTTAATTAAGTGAACCCGTGAACCAACCCGTTTAACCCACCAATCCGCAGTGGACTGAGTCGGGTTGAAATTTTGTTAGTCCACTAATAAGTGAGTTGAGTTGACTCACTAAGTGATCAATCCATGATGGGTCGAACTGGACCGGACTGAGTTATCCATTTGAGAGCTCTATAATTTTGAAAATTTTGACAAATAAGGAAAAGTGAAAGGTGGTCCAAAACGATGTGGGGCTATTTATAAAGGTGATGAAGTGCAAGAAGCACTCAGGTTGAGAGTTGGGTATTGGTATTAAGTGAATCTAATTGGTGTACTAATGAAACCAGCATATATGTTCTACACGCATCAAAGATTATGATAGAACCAACATAAAGATAACAAAGCAAAAAGCACAATGAATAAGGCTATAATAATCCTCCACAACACCACAATTTGTTTTTCACCTTCCACTCATTTCACACTCCACTCTTATTTTGTCGCCTTTTGTTTTGTTAATTCCAAGGATAAGAACAATCAATTGGGTACAAAATTTACATAATTAAAAAAATATCATTATACAAAAATATTAGTTTTATATTTTTTGAAAGAAGGTGAGACAATATGATTTTGTGATAATTTTAATATCTAGTTTTCATGATTTATAAAAGATTGATTATTTTTTATTAAAGATAGACAAAAAATATAAAAATATATATATATATATATATATATATATATATATATATATATATATATATATATATATATATCATACCACCCGATCCTAGCAAAACACATGATCAAAGTTTAAATAAATCAAGACAAAAAATGATTTCATGTTTTAATATTATACAAACAAAAAAAAAAAATGTTTACGTGTTTCTAGTCAACCTTATAACATATTATCATGTGCTTGCACCAACTTTTGTGAATTCTAACTTTAGTTGATTAGGTACGTAACATGCATTGATATTTTTTTGTATTATATTGGTTTCTATTAATTTGATAAATGAATTCAGCATGCCCCATACTTTAATAAATTTTATACTATGGTACATATACCCATGGAGGAATCCATCATAATTGATAAGAGAGGATTTTCACTACACGTTTTAAGGGTGTAAGAACTTTTTTTAAAGATATTAAATATATTAAAATTAAAAAAAAAAGTATATGCTTTTGTATTTTTAAATTTCGTGGGCAGGCCCACCATAAATGACAAGTAAGTTGGATCACTTATTCTGATGCACATTGTTTACTTTAAGGATTAAATATAATCATAATATTTATTATAATGATAAAACAATATTTTTTAACCTTTAATGAAAAGTTTCATTTTACGAAATTAGACACTAAATATGGTCCTAATTCAGTAACTGTTATTGATCAATCAATGAGTTTTTATACATAATGAGATTCAACATTGCTAAGTGAACACATAATTAATTAATAACTACATACTTTTAAAAAATTAAAATTAAAAGATTAATTAAAATTTTATTTCCTATGGTAATTGATTTTATTATAAATAAAATATTTATAATATATTTTCACAACTAATTTTTCTTCGTTTACACAAATTTATTTGATTAGGTTGCTCGCTTGTTTGATAAAAATAAAATGAATAATGTTGGGTAAAAAAAAGTTGTTCAATTAACTTGTAGTTTTTTCATTCTATTTGAAATAACGTTTAATCTAATTGCTTGTAATATATTATTATTTCCTTTTTTACCTTTAGTGCTTTAACTAGATTATTTGTTTTAATTTTCTCTATTTTTTCTAAAAAAATAGCAACAAAAGTAATAAGGAGTTTTGTAGCAAAAAAAAAAAGAATAGAAAATTAATTGAAAAACTTAAATCAATAATTATGAAATATATAATTTTGTAATGTATAAAATGATATAATTTTTCCTTTAAATTATTTTTGTGTTTATTTATTAACTATTAATTTTCATCAAACATTCATATCTTACGTGATGCTTACATTACATGTCTTACTCACATTTTATTATATATAATATAAGTAATTAAAAACCAGTAGAAAATATTTGCAAATCATTCTTAAATATTTTAAACGTAATATCAAATCATTTAAACATAAACTATAATCAAACTCAACAAATTAATCACTCTTTATCATCAATTAAATTAAAAAAAATAAGCTAAAAAGTGTTGTTTCTTAAACTTCAATAATCAGTAACATGTTTTGATCTTAAATTAACCATTAATGAAACTATAACCATAAATATTCAACAAAATGAAACAACAGAGAATGTTCCCTGTAAAAGAAACTCACTTGTGTATGGTCACAGAGTCGGCAAAAGATAAATTCCAAAGAACATATAAACGGTGATGCTATTCTCTGCGTCTTCCATAAATGCAAACATAGATTCATTCAGCGTGGAAAATTTATGATTGAAAAAGATGCACATACATGTTCTGTTTGTGTATCTATGAATTTGTAACCTATTTTTTCTGTTAAACATGTTCTGCTATAATATGAATAGGTGTGTAAGAAAACAAAAATGGAATACTTTGATTCATTAGTTGTACTGTTTCTCTTTCTCTACAGACTCAAATATTTCAAACAACTGTAGTTGAAATATGAGTGTGCCATGGTCACGAACCCGACCTTATCCTCCTACTTATCTCTTTCTCTAGCTCTTCAACCCCTCCCACTTCTTCAAGTTCCTGTACCAAATATATTTCATGTTACTCAATAAATAAAAAACTGAGAAGGTTTTTGAACAATTTCTTACTCTGCTTGAGAAGAAAAAATAATATCATAATGAGTAAGGATTTATTTCAAATCTTGTAAATGATATATAATAGAGATTTATTTAAAAACTTAAAAATCTATAAAAGATTAATTTTTTGGTGGGGTCTAAGAACCTAGTTGAACAAAAGAAAATTAGAGAACAGAAGAGGAACGTGGCTCACCCTTGGTCCCAAAAACAGCCCATATGGAACACCGTTGAATTTGTCTGTATGGTGGAGCTGATAATACAAATAACAAAAAAATAATAAATAAATAAATAAATGTGAAGTATATTATATTGACCGAAAATGAAAAAAAAAAAAAAATTACTTGGTGAGCAGCAGCAACTCTTCTGAAGTAGGGCACGTTGGCAATGGGACCCACTGGGAATCTCTTATGAACCAATCCATCGTGGACAAACATGTAGGCCATCCCGAACACCGTGATTCCAAGCCCCTGCTCCAGCACCAAAATGCAATTATTCAAAGTTTTCAGGGGTATTACTGTCAAATTAATTATCATTCTCAATTAACGGATCCCAACGAAACAGTTAATGAAGGGATTAAAAAATAAGATTACGGGAGATACACTTACTGCACCGAAACAGAGGCCAGGGACCAGACCCTTGTGGAAAAGACCGTATGAGAGAAGAGCGATCGCAGGAACAGCGTTAACAATTGCAAAAACATCGTTAAGCTCGAATGGTCCCTCTCTTGGTCGATGGTGCGACTGCAAGGTAACAGTTCCAGTTCATCTTTGATTCAATAAGAAGTTAAGAACTAGCCCTTCGTAAACACGACTTTCATTTTCTAATGAAGGCAAATAAAATATTTGAAGAACTGTTGGAAGCAAGTAAACCTCATGCATGTGCCACAAGGAAGCATGCCAAAGTGCTCTATGAGCCCATCTTGCCCAAAACTCCATGGCCACCTGAAAATTAGACACACCCAATTGATTTCAACGTCTACAATTGAATTACCCAATTGGAAAGTGGTAAAGGGACAGGACTTACGGCAGCTCCCACGGAGAGGGAAAATGTGCCTAACATTTCAGACCAAGGAAAATCTCCACCCTACGCAACACAACCCAATATTCGGATTCAAAAAGCAGCACAAACGGAGAGCGAAAAATGAAAACTTGAACAGCTTTGTTGGTACCTCCATTTGCCAGGAGAATCTGTAATAAACGGCGAAGACTGCCATGGAGGTGACGCCAAAGCTAGACATAACAGCCGCCACGAGGTAAGTGAACCTCTGGGACCTCTTTCTGGCCAATTTCTCTTCCACTCGCGCAGACGCAGATCCAGGATTCAGTTCTTGTTCTTCTTCTTCGTTGGTTTTGATCTGGAGGTTCCGTTTGGGATCCTCCGCGAGGACACAAACGGAGAACCCAGCCGTTCTTCGGGGGGGTCTTAGCCGAAGGATTGTGCTTTGATGGAAAGATTTAAAGGGGTGGAAGAGAAGGGATTGGTTTGGTTTAGGGAGAGGAATTGGCGGTTGGAGCAGATTGTAGGGCTTTAAGTTCGCGGCGGTGGAGAGTCCTGCCGCCATGGAAGGTTGGTGTGTGTGTGATAGAGAGAGAGAGAGGTTTGGGTGATTGTGAAGTGAAGGTTCAGAGGAGGAGGTTGGTTTGATATAGACCACAATTTTGGGGTTAAAAGAAGGAAGGAGATAGTGGTGGTTGGTTCATTTGGGTACAAATATACTGCGTGGAACAACTATAGCTCTGGGAACTTCTTTAAACCTCTTACAACCAACACTTCTCTTAATTGCATCGAAGCCATTGTTTTTTTGTTTTATTATCTATTACGCCTACGTATTTATTTTGATATATATATATATATATATATATATATATATATATATATATATATATATATATATAAATAAAAGGTTAATTATAACAATCATCCACCGTCCATGATCATTATTTTAGGGTTTATGCAATATCTATTTGGGTTTTCTCAACGTAGATTTAATCACATTCAATAAATAAAACAATTTTATAATTTTATGTATATTTATATTACGCGTGTAGTGTGTGAATGATTTTACATTTTTTATAATTTTCGGCGGAATTTAAAATAATTAACGTTAAACCAACTTTTAAAATTAGAAAGAAAAAAACATTTCATCACTCTGGTTAATCGAATTGAGATAACACTAATATGTATTAAGATTTTGATACTTTACCAAAGTTCTTGTTAATAAACTTTTAGAAAGTTTTTAACAAACATTTCTCTTCTTTTTTAAACCACAATAAATTATTTAAAAAAATATTGATCCAATTTAATGATGACATATGGACATTATTAAAACTTTGTAAAAAACCTTTTTTTATGTATTGAATTATCTTTCTTTACGCGTATAGATAAGTAATATATTTAGTTATTCATATTATATTATGATGATTCTTTAATTATAAATAACATCTTCCCTTATTTTGCACCACCTAGAGGATTGTGTGTCTCATTAGGTTGTCATTATAAGAAATGTTTCTGCATTACACAACGTTAATGTAGGGAGTGGTGTAAATTATCTGAAGTAGGAAACACTAATTTAGGGAATAATGATCCGAACTATCTAAGATGATTAGGATGATGTTATCCTCAAACCGACATCTTCCTAGCCCACAATGTCAAATATTTGATTCAATATCGTTATACGAAACGGTCAATAACTGATATATGGTTCAAAGTCTTTTAAACTCAAGTTTCCATGATAACTAATAGTATGATAAATTTCTTATATCACTATAATCATCCTAAACCCAAGGAAAGGTCCAAGATAAATAACTTTACAATTTAACTTTTATTCTCATCTTTTAATTTTCTATATATATTAAATAGATGTATTAAATTGTAATATTAATTAATTTTGTTTAATAATATTATATATATTTTCTAAATATAATTGAATTAGAAGTTATATTGTGTACATGATAGTTACAATAATATATATATATATATATATATATATATATATATAATTTTTTTTTTCTGTGTGGACATATGTACGTGTATAAATTATAATTTTAATTTTAACTACGACCTTACGTCAATTCTCATGGATTGACAATATTAAATAGTAACATTTTTTGAATTGTTATATTAAATAATAACATTCTAATGTCAATTTACATTAAGTTTGTAATTTGTTAATTTGATGGTAACGGACCATTCACTGATTAATTAAGAGTTGCATTAATTATTACATGTAACTCATCTTGGACTGATAACGGTAACATTAGACTTATTAGTAAACTTAACACATTAGTAATCGTATATATTAAATACAATTTAGTAATATTATTAGATAATTATTATATATTTATTGAAACACTTTCTCCTTCTCCGTACCAATTTGTTTACACTAATTAAAAGTAACGATTTAAAAAGAAATTATAGAACTAAATCCCACGTTAGTTGAAAAAAAAAAAAGAATAATTATATTAAGTGTTAATGATTATAAATTTAAGACCTAAGTTTCTTAAGGTCATATTCGTACAAGTAGCGACGGACTTGATTGTGACAGGAGAACTTGGCCTTCCAATTTTTTTATATTTATATAAATTAATACCTTGATTGTGTATGAGTTTTGCAGTGAGGATATCCTTGGAACATGACATAAAATTCAAAATCTCAGATCTTTAAAACGTGTATCCTTGGAACACGTTTATTAAAATGTGAGACTCGTAAGATATGCGTATTTGAATAAACATATAATTTTGTAAGAATGTCAAATATAAAAAATATATTAAAATTTTAAAATAACTTAAATATTAATTTATCTATAACAATATATAAAGGGGATTCTCCTTTTTGTGTCCATATTTCAAAATACCCATTTTATCCTTTAAATATGCAATGAAGATTTCCAAAACCTTCTGAATAATTTTTTTTTTATATTTCATAGAATTTAAGACCTTAAGTATTAAATAAAGTACTGAATCATAAGAATATTTATTTTTTAAAAACATCAACAGCTAAATAAAACATGAACTAACATGTGATTCTTCTAAGTTTTTTTTTTTTTTATTAATTTTTTTAAGAATGATGTGACATAATGAAATGTATTGAGTAAATAAGATTTTATATCATAAATCTTGTAATGAAGATGATGTTATATTATTAATATTTATATAATAAATGATATTATTAGTGTACCATATTTAATACTTTACTGAATGTAATTAAGTTCATTAAATCTTTATTAGGCTTATTAACAATTTTAAAATATTAAAATACCATTGTTTCACAAATACGCTTAGTAATCAAATCGTAGATTATTATTATTTCACGGGTTGCATTTTAGTGTTTAAAATTAAAATTTATTGTTTCATAAATCTATTTATCATTAACAAGATAGACAAATTTTGGTTGTTGATCTATTATACCAATTTGGTACATTAATTTTTTTAATAGATCTTAAAATATTAAAATGATTATACATATTTTAAAACGTCAAAGTTGTTATATATTATTATATTATCATAAATATATTCAAAAATATTAAAATCATTGCACCTCATTTATTTTGAAGACACGTTATACATTTTGTTATATTGTTATATTTTGTAAATGTATTTTAAAACATTAAAATTATTATAAATAATTGTAATACAGTATATAGAAAAAATTTAAGAAAAAAAGTTTAAATTATTAATAATTTTTCGTTGAAAGTCTCAAATGTCCTAAAGATATGATTAATTTATAATATAAAAATGAATGTAAATTTCATTTTGTAATAAAGTTGTAGGTTATTTATGGTTTAATGAAATTTGTTGTTTATCGTTCTACCTTTGATTTTTTTTAATTATTATCAAATATATAAAAAAAGTATTTTGTCTTTTCATATCTTATATATTTTATATATTTGCTTCTTTCCTAATTTCTTACTTTTCTTTTAAAATGTTATTAGATCAAAACCCGAATAATTTATAGATATCCCTACTGTTATAATCTTAAATTTAACCCTAACTATTAGATCATTTATTAATATTTAATTTCTCACTCGTGATATATGTGATATAAGAAAAGGTTTTGGAACTTTCACATGAACTTAATATATGACTCATTTATAATACATAAATGACTACAAAATAAAAATAAAATTGAGTTAGTCCCACTACCTAAACTTCTGTGTATCTATATATAGACCTGTCTTCTCTTGTTTACCTCAGCAAAGAAAGTAAACTTGAGTGTGCCACATCTCAAAGAATGAAGATGTGTCCACGACTTGGGAATTTCATTGTAATTTTTTTTTTCTAGTTTAATTTATAGTTTTTCTCATATCTACTCATCCATTTTAGATTTTGATAATTTTCGTAGGCAACTTTTGGATGGTGAATTTTTCATATACCTTATTTCTGGAGGGCTTGGGTCGATGATTTTGTGATGAGTGAAGTGTTATTATTGTGCGCAGGTGAGTGTGATGTCCGTAATTGTGATACTGGGATCAGAAAAAGTGAAGGTTGCAGAATGCAAGGTGGGGAATGGGGGAATTGAATACCCAGCCATTAATTGCAGAAAACACAGTGCAATTTTGACAGATTTTGGTGGAGTTGGTGATGGCGTTACATCCAACACCAAAGCCTTTCGAAATGCAATAAGCAATCTCAGTCATTATTCATCTGACGGAGGCGCACAACTCATCGTGCCACCCGGAAAATGGCTAACGGGACCCTTTAATCTCACAAGCCATTTCACTCTTTTTCTTCACAACAAAGCTCTTATTCTTGCCTCTCAGGTATTTCATTTTTTTTCACCAAATACCATTTTATACCACCCCTACTCCACCAGGATAAATATTTTCATAAATTACACGTTTTTTTTTTCATGTTAGAGATTGATTTTCGAGAGAAATTGAAGTTTGAGTTAGATTTTTATTTTTGACTTAATATTAATATTTTTTATCTATATTTGTAACGATAATTAAGTACTTTTTTATTTATTTTTTACTAATGTCTTTTAAAAGTTTAATGTGGTCGTTTCTATTATGTAAGTTAATATAACACAGAATAAGACCTAGTTAAATAGCAATTGACAACAGTGTTTCGTCATTTTTAATTTGTTATTGTTGAAGATGTTGGTTTTCTTTTAATCACTTCCATTATTACATTGATAGAATGAATCGGAATGGCCTCATCTTCCTGTGTTACCATCTTATGGAAGAGGGAGAGATGCTCCTCATGGAAGGTTTAACAGTCTAATTTTTGGAACTAACCTCACTGATGTCGTAATTACAGGTATCTATCTATTACACTTCATCTTCTCCGTACAAAACACAATCGTAAAATCGATCTGAGCAGTTTAAATTTGGTGTTTAGGTCAAAATGGTTCCGTTGATGGACAAGGAGCTTATTGGTGGAAGAAATTCCATAACAAAAAATTGAATCTCACTAGGCCATACATGATCGAGCTCATGTACTCTGATCAAATCCAGATTTCTTCTCTCACTTTACTCAACTCTCCATCCTATTTTATCCATCCAGTTTACAGCAGGTTATTAGATAACCCTTTTTTCTTCTTCAAAAATTTCTTAATTCTTTTCTTGTTTTCTGCATTCTTGTTCTGCTAATTTCACAAGGATTTATGTGTATATATATATATATATATATATATATATATATATATATATATATATATATATATATATATATTCTCAGTAACATAATAATGCAAGGCCTTACCATTAATGCTCCAATAATCTCTCCCAACACAGATGGGATAGATCCAGGTAACATGTTTTTGTCCGTATAATCAGTTGACAACCATGGTTCGATTATTCTGAAATTTTTCGTGTTCTTCACAGATTCATGTACAAATGTTAGGATTGAAGATTGCTACATTGTTTCTGGTGATGACTGTGTTTCAATAAAAAGTGGATGGGATGAGTATGGGATCAAATTCGCAATGGCATCCCAACACATTGTGATTAAAAGGCTTACTTGTATATCCCCTGATAGTGCGATGATTGCTTTAGGCAGTGAAATGTCTGGAGGAATCTCTGATGTGAGAGCTGAAGATCTCACTGCCATCAACACTGAATCAGCTATCAGAATCAAAACAGCAGCGGGTAGAGGTGGGTATGTGAAAGACATATTTGTGAAAGGAATGAACCTCACAACTATGAAGTATGTGTTTTGGATGACTGGTGCTTATAAATCACACCCTGATCCGAACTATGATCCCAAAGCACTACCCGACATTACTGGGATAAATTACAGAGACGTTGTTGCAACAGGGGTCAAGATGTCTGCAAGACTCCAAGGAATTTCTAACGACCCTTTCACCAATATTTGCATCTCTAATGTCACCATCCAATTCAGTGAAAAACCAAAGAAGCATCAATGGAATTGCACTTATGTTTCTGGAGTCACAAGCAATGTCACTCCTCCTCCTTGCGAATTGTTGCCAGAGAAAAAGCCACTCCAGTGTCCTTTTCCAACGAACTCTCTGCCCATTGAATCTGTTAAGCTCAAGTCTTGTTCTACCAATGCCTTCTTCTAATGACATGAATGTGTTTGAATTTTAATTACTATTTTGTATTACATTCAAACACTTGTTTCAAGAAATGAAATCAAAATAAAGTAATTGAATGTGTTGTCCAGGATAAGTCAAAAGAATGTTGCTTTGAATTGAAAAGAAAATGACTGCTTTGAACTTTGCCGTTCTATTCGCAGCAAAGTAATGCAGTGGTGGCTAATATTTTCTTGTCTTGCAGTGTCAATCTTGACTAAAACAATTTTATATCTTAACATTTCAGACAGTGATTATCTTAACTGAAAACATATTAGTAATTTGGTAAAATCATGCTATGTTTTATCTGGTAAATATATAAGAATCTTTGAAAAAACTTTTCAATTGTAGAATCAGCACTGGACATACTGTATTATGACTATTATGCATCTCAAATTAGCTCCTATTGACGATTTATGATCTCAACCGCGTTTATAACAAATTTGTCCATTTTAGTTGTTTTTGTAGAATCCATATTTGTAGTGGTTTTTGGATTATTTACTAATTATTTAACTTTTGAACAAATATTCTTGCTGAATGCCCATGTATTAGGCAGATGATAAAAGATAAAATCAAAACACTTAGACGTTACACAACTTTTGTTCCTGTGCGTTTGATTTTGGGAATAGAAATGGTGGATTGGTTTCCAAAGAAAACAGAAGTGGAAGTTACATTGTTTGGATAAGGAGAAAAACACTGAGATTTAAAGGAAAAATGTGAGAAAAATTTATGAAAATTAATTAATGATGTTATAGATTAAAAAAAATTAATGAAAAGATAAGATTACTATTTTATCATTGTATATAAAAATACTTTAAATTAACTTATAAATTATGTAAATTAAATTATAATGAAATGTAAATAATTATTTAAACTAAAATAATATTAAAATTAATAAAAATATATTAAATTAAATATATAATTTTTAGAAATTAAAATAAAATAAAATTGAAGATTAATTTAAATAAAATTAAATAATAATTTCTTTTTATGAAAAGGTAAAAAAAGGTAGAAGTGAAAAAGCACAATGGAAATGGTAAAAAATAATTCAGGCACACCGAAAAAGTAAAAGAATATTAAAAACAAAATGATAATAATTGTGTGAGCAAAGTGTCTTTTCACTATTTTAGAAAAGATTAATCTATGCTCATTCTTCCACATTCTTCCGACTCCATCTTTTTGCAAAATCCTATTAAATTAGTTAATACAAACACAAAACTTACTATATTTTCATACTCTACTAAAATAAATAAGTAGAAACAAACTCAGAAACTGGACTCCAAAAGACACCATCACTCTTCCTAAAAACCAATCTCACCAAACAAAGACTATTAAATGCATCACTCATGTGAAGCGAAATATACCCTTATTTGCATCCATTCAACCACACTCTTAATTATATCTCTAACTTTAACCTCATATTTGCATTATATTTTCAAATTTACCTTTCGACTTATTTTTAATTTATTTAATTGCCCGTCTTCTTTATAACAATATAATATATATTCAGTACAAGAAAAATAAATAACAATACAGTAATTCATTTGCGGTACAAAATTTAAAAATAAATAATGTTTGATTGATTAATAATATAAAAGTCTTAACTTTAAGAGTATGTTAAGATTAATAAATTTTTTTACCATAATATAAATATTCCAACATACTCTCACCCTCACTAACTTCCTCACCAAGGTTTTCCTTTTTCTCTTCCAGTCTCTCTGTCACATGTTTTCCTGAGAAAAATGCTTCTTTGCTCCTCAGCCACCTCCTCCACTAACGCCGTTCCGGCCATTCCTGTTCTCGTTATCATTGCTATTTTTTTTTTTGTTTTTCTACTCGGAAAAGAAATTACGGATAGCACTACACCATTGAATTCACTCTTAGAAACAATGTCTTCGCTTTAGGTTTAGCAGCAGCTTCTTCTTCACACGTTTAACCGCGTTCTTGAAAGGTCAATGTACTCTATCCAAGTCCAACTCCAAGTCTTGTTACTTCAACAGCACTAGGTTATTCCAAAGGTTATAACCTTTTGAGTCAATAATCGTTGACGAGTTATTCTCCCGAGAAAAATGAGCCAAGAAAATGGAACTGCTACGTCTCCTTCGGTTGTTCACGTCCGAGATCCTAACAAGTAAACTTCGATGAATGATTATTATATCAATATTTTCTTGATCGGAATTATTATTTATTAATATTTTCTTTGTTCCAACGATTACTACAGTTTCTTGATTTCTTGAACTAACATTGTTGTGCTGTGTTTTTTTGTTTTGTTAGAAATTTCTTATTTCTTTGTTTTTACAATGAATCTTCTTTCTCTGAGAAACTGTTTTGAGTCATATTTTACCTTTTCTGTTTTTTAATTATTAAAATCGTTTTAGATTTTTTTTTTTTTTTTATGACTGTAGGCTTCAGTTTGGTGAGGATCCCAGAGTTATGCATCTACTGATGAAAATTTTGGCTTAGTGATACTGCAACCTTTTTCTTAGCTATTAAGTAACACGTAGTTATGTCTCGAATTTGATTAAGATCCTTTTGTTTGATTTGGTATTGCAGGCGCTTAAAAATTTCATATACGAGAGAATTTCTTCTCTCCTTAGACCAAGCGGAACTCATAGTGAAGTTTTCTTTGTAAGCTCAGTCCTCAATTTCATGGTTAAAGAAAAAAAAAACCCTCGTATGCCATTATGTTTTTAGAATATTACCTCTTAATTATTTGGTGCATCTTTCTCCAATAGTGTGGTTGATGACGAGGCATCCGACCTTTTCTCTTTACGTTCATGTGCTCCAGGTGTGTAATTTTGGTTTTTGTAATTCTACTTTAGAGTTTCCAATATGCTTACTACCCACTTTCTGATCATTATTGTTTATTATGGATTGTTATTGCATATTCTGGTTTTGTTTGAAGAAAGTTTCTTTAACTATTCATGCTTTTCGAACAGGTCCCAAGTGTCAAAATAGCGTGCCTCAAAATTTTTCTCTAGAGGTTCCTCGTGATGTTAATCCTCTGTTGCATAGATGTGATGAACCATACCGGCCTCCATGTCGCTACAAGGTCTAATTTGAGATTTATATTTATATATTAATAACAGAGTGGATATAGTTTCCATAATTTAAGGTAGATTGAGGCGTGCAACCTTTTACTTCTATTGTGTTAAAGAGTCCATAATATCATTTTTTTTTTCAGTCACTTCCTTCAACTAGACATAGCAATGACTTGCTTAACGGTGACATATCTGGATCTAGTGAGTGTACAAATCATGAGATAGCAGATCGGAAAATATGGAGAAAAGGTAAAAAACTCTTTCATTGGTTTCTTCATTTTCTCTGTCAACTTGTCATTTAAGGTTATAATGTCTTTTTTTCAGGAAGAATTTCAACGTGTGGTCCCTCAGAAGGTCTTATCTCTCCTACTAGTGTGGAAAAGGAAAAACAGTTCGCTCCAATGGTTGATGACTGTGAATCATCTACGGTCTATTGTAGAGGCATTTCAGTTAGCATGAAGCAAAATCCATCCAGCCCTGATTTCCACGTGCGACGGGAGTTGAAATTAAATTCTTTCACTGATAGCATAGACGGAGAATCGAGTTCGAGCTGTGAACTTTGCTTGCCTGACGAAGACAGTTTAATTACATTTGACGAACTGTTCTTGCAGCCCGATGTGGAAAATTTGGCTGTGGTTGATAGTTCCATGTCTAGTAGCGCTGAAAGGAGTCCAATTGAAGCTGAGGTGTTTAGTCCAAGCTCACCTCGAGAAATGATTGAAAAGCTAGTGGAATTTATACTCAATGAAGAAAGTTCTACACCAAATGTGGATGATCCAATGGTGCACCATGGAGCTGGATTGGGCTGCTTTTCCCACTCTACGCATGCACAACAAACTCACGCCGAGTTCTGCTCCAATCATTTGAATCCAGAGAAGAAGGATCAACTCGACCATAATAGATTTCAAATAAACTCCATTGATTCAGCCATACATTCTTTTTTTTCCCACTCTTTCCCATCCAACCCATTTTCTCAACCTTTCCCTCTTTATCACAACGAGCTGAAAAGGTTTGATCGTGAAGTTAGTCAAACAATGTTCCAGCAGGTTATAAATCCTGATAAACTTCATCGCTGCTCATTAAGTGTATCAAAAAGTGGAGTTCCATTGCATCTGCCTGCACTCCAGATGGCTTCTTGCACACAAAAGCTAAATTCGATGCGGACTGGTACCTTCGCGTATCAGGAGACAAAAAACTACGGGGATTTTGTAAAGCCAGGTCTCGGTAAGAAATCACTTCATAATGTTTTGTACGAGTCATGTTGAACCGAAATTTAGAAGGTGCGATAGTTACTGATAATTCTACCCATCGTTAGACTTTCAGGGTGATAGTAACATCAATCCAACTCCAGTTGACAGTTGCATTGAAATGAAATTGCTAGCAAATCAATGCCATCCTTATATGCAAGGTTTCTAGTACCAGACTTTCGCGACAGCCAACACTGCTGGCTGAGTATTCTACCCTGACTATTCCATTTGTTTGTAGTGAAACATTTCTGAAGCTGTCTTCTGGTTACTGTCTGAATTAGATATAGTACATTTAAAATTTCATTACTGGAAATATTTCATGACACGATAAAGAAATCTAAAAGTAGACAACGTATGTGTACAGGCAGTCAGTACAGTAAGTCAGAAACTTTCTCGAATACATTCTTGTGGTCTTTGTGAAAAATCAGTCCGATGTTTGTACGAGTAACGGACTAAACCGTGTTTCTTCATCAGTGACTATCAATTTGGTTGTCTCAGCCTTTACCATGTAGCATTTTGTATTCCTTGTGTGACAAATGAAACTGTGGTCATTTTCAATATTCTGTTGGATGTCTAGTTATTCTTTCACCAAATTAACCATACAAATGAGACACTGTTTTGGTGCATAAAAAGTTAAAACATAACTCTCTAATCCAATAATTTTAGGTATATGAGTTGAATAAATCATTCTCAGTTGAGTTCTTATTTCAAATGTTCATACCCCCAGTGCTAAAAAAATTTATACTGTACACTGTTAGAAAGTTTTTAATGGGGAATTGTCTCTCTTTTCAGATATTACACTTCTAGCTAAATCTAGAGCACATATATCTGTGCATACTATGCAAAACTATGTACCCTATACATCTCTAAATTTTCTTTTATTATATAAAAACTGATTTGAATTGTGGGAATTTTAAAAAGTCTTCCACAGCTAAGATGATGAGCAGTAGCATTTACTTCAGTCAGTCTCCATGCCACGGCATCTTTACCTCATCATGCAAAATTCCACCCGACTGCATTCAGCAGCTGGAAAACAAAGTCATTGTCTGCCTCCACCATCTAAGTAACACTCTTCAACTGCTCATCAAGCATGTTTCGATCCACATTGATATAATAGTTATCTGACTCAGGTTCAACCTCATATGATGCTAGCAGCCTTCTCTGCATGAATAACACAACATGCGTATAAATATAGAGTTTATCATCTTTTCTTCTGTCCTTGAACATTCAATTTGATGTCAACTTCAAGTCATTCAAATTTCTATACAGCAGAAAATTCCAATCAATTTTTGGAAAGTTTTGGAAAGATGAGGAACATATAGAGATTATTTTAAGCTAAGAATCCCCAAATTAGGTATTTGAACACATAATCAAAATTTGATGTTGCCTGGCGAGGCCCAAGTAAGAAAAAACGACGCATTCATCATTACATTTTCATTGTAATACTAATACAAAGATAGTTGTCACAATACTTACATGGTCCTCAAAATCTGGGCTTACTAAATTGATAGACAGGTTTCTCATCAACAGTAGCACCTAAAAAGTAAAGTACAAATAAATTGCCGTGAAGAATAATCGGAAAGAATCGTTGACAAAAAGAATGCACGTAGACAAGTACTTACAGTCTCAACATCTATAGGGTCCATTCGTTTTAGTTTCTGCAGATGTCCACTTTCATTTGGATCAAATACACTGCCAATGAAGCCGTATACCTGACCAAAATCTGGAAGAACTGCAATAAAACCCGGAAGAAGATGAAAAATTATAAATATTGAGAAGAAAACTGCCAATGTCATTTGGGAAACAGCAAGACTTCGTTGGAAGAAAGGGCAATTATTATTTTGTCTACGTTGGAAGAAAGATAAATTTTAAAAAGGATGTTCGCATGACAGAGGGGTCTATGCACACACATTATCAGTATACATCATTTCATAACCTTGCCGTACACATTGAATGTGATATAATAATTGCAGACGACAACATAAAAAATTAGATATAAAATCATTAAACCCTTGCCTCTCAGAGGATGGATATTATTCCCTTGACCATTAGATTCACCAACCAACTTTGCTCTAGGACTTCCACTGTTACTGCAACAATTATTCACTTTGTGGCCTAAAACACACGATATGATAAACTCAATAAATAATTATTACCTTCAGAAAATTATTTAAATAACACCCACAACTATTTCCATGATAATGAAGTCTAAAGTTGAAGTATGGAATGTTCAGTGTTTAGTTGTACCATGCAATAAATTAGTGCTTTTCTGCAGAGAGTTGTTTGACCAGGAAGACGCTGCAGCGTTAATAATAGGGGTTTTAAGCATTGCTGAAGAATCACGCTTCATTATGTACCCTGGTTCAAGCAAAGCCGATGATGATTGAAAGGACCCTGATACTTGTGAGAGCACTGGAACTGCCCAGATATCACTAAAAATTATTAGATACTACAATCATATTAAATAATGAAATAAAAAATATAGTGAATATTCAAACCATTTTTTGAAGCTTTCTGAGGATATGGATGAGCAGCTTTTCTTTTTGGTCTGGGTGGAGGAAGATGTTCACTTGTCCCATTCTTCTGAACTTTCAGAAAGTATTTCTGAGCATGGCTTCGTATCTGCAAAATCAGTAGTAAGTTTTCAGTCCTTCTCGTATGTATTTGAGGTGTCCAATTAACATTGGAACTTTTGAAATAAATTGTAGGAATCTCAACATAAATAAATGTTCATATGACTAAGTGTTCTCAAATTTTAATCCATGACATCTCCATTCTGCTCTACTCAATCCACGACATTTATGGCTAACCCAAACAGCTAGTGCAAATTTCCAGACAAAGTTTGCATTTGAAATTACCTGGATAACTGTCTTTGATCCAACAAATGCTTCAATCTTTTTCCAGTCACGGTCAAATCTGCATACAGAACGAAAGAAACAAAATGAGATGATTATCAGAATTTACAATTTAAACAATTTGGTACTTTTCAGGTGTACTTGGTTGGAGAGAAACAACAGTATTTTCAAAGTTGTCACTTTGTGTTTAAATTTGTTGTTGAGTTGTGTTTGTGGCTTCTCTTAAGTGCCTTTTCTATGGTTATTTAAAAGAAAAATTAATATTGAAAGAGCCATGTTGCATTTTTCTAGCTACTGCTCACTATTATCTTCTCATTCTTTTCTAATTAGGAGAACTTCTTAACATCTCCAAGCTTTAATTTCTATATTTTCTTTTTAATTATGTAAATTTATGTAGAAATGTCTAGAAAATTATTACATTCTTTTCTTTTCTATTCACAAATTAATAACTTTCTGTAAGAAGCATTTACAGTAACCTGAGCTATGTTCATTCTGCATTACATCATAAACAACTAGTATATTTACCACACTATTACTAGTATTAAGAGGAATTCATATTTTAGCTAAACTGAAAAATTATCCGTATAAGATCCTCGCCGATCATCATATCAAAATCCATCTCCTCCAAAGAGGCTCATATACAGATAAGTATAAAATGATGCTTTGATACTTGAAAAAACCAAAGTGTGAATCTAAGTTTCTAATACAAACACTTCAAAAAGAATAATAAACCTGCCTAATTCCTTTCTGATTCTCTCTCTTTCGATGAGTCTCGATCAATGCAATACAAAACAGTCAAAACCAGCCATTGAATTAGTAGAATTCAATGTGTCAAACATGACTCAACATATTGAAAATTGTTCTAAGCCAGAGTCATTTTCAAATAACAATAACAGTAATAAAAACCATACACTGTCCCTAACACTAAAACCGTTGAAACCAGGAAATACCTAATCATAAGCACATACCCCTGAAACATTAAGAGTTTTGGAGTGACAGTGACCACAATTATACCCTCACATTTATCATCAATTTCTCCTTATACAAAAACAACAATTTGAAACCTCGTATATGGTATACCACTAATACCCATGTCTCAATTGAGTTTCAAAATCCACACACTACATTCTAATACAAAACAAATTAAAAGAAAGAAAAAAAACCATGAAATTGACATACAACTGAAGAGCTTCGAGGAACTTGTCGTGCTCGGGTTCGGTCCAACTCTCCCTAGACTTGGTGATAGTGTAAGGTTTGCGAGTCTTCTTAGCAGGGTCCTCGAGGGAATCGGCGGCGGCGGTAGCGGTGGCAAAAGGGAGTATTCCGGGGAGCGACATAGCAGAGGGGTCCATGTAGTAAGCCTCAGAAGGGTTGGGGTTTTTAGATACCATGTTCCTCCTCTTAGTTCAAGTTTCAAGCTTTAAGGTTCGTGTATCTTGTAAAAGGAGATAGACACTCTGTTAGTTAGAGCAGAACACAGCCACAGAGTACTTATATGAGATAGTTTCTCATTGTACTGTTTTTACACTTCCTACTTTGCAACCACCAATCCTCCCTTGCCACCTCACCACCTAATTAATATCATTCAACACTATTTTAAATAAGGTTGTTTTATTTTATTTAATGCACCATATTATAATATTAAATTTTAATTTTATCCTTAATTATTCTTAGATTCTTTTACATGGAGAGATGAAATCTAACTACTCCACTTTCCAACAAAAGGTCGAAAACAACAAAAAATTTGAAATAAAAAAATTGACTGTGGTTACATCATAATCTCTTTTTTTTTCTATAATACTACTAACAATTAATGAATACATCAATTATATTTTGTACCTTCCTTTTCTTTTTCTCTTTTACTTGGTTTGTTTCTTTTCTTTCAAGAGTAGACTAAATAAGATATGGATAGTTGTAAACTGTGGAATCATTTAATTTTTATGAGCATGCGTCACTTCTACACTTGTTCTTGTCATAGGACTTAGTTTCCTAATGAAAATAATATTCCGTGTCTTGAGTGAAGTTTAATAATTTGATTGCCCAATGAAAGTCTAATTAGAGACAAATTATTATTAGGTAGCTTATGATATATTTGAAGATAGTGACAGTGCTTTTTAGAGCAAAATATCTCCAAATTGTGAAGTTGAGTTGGCATGGTTTATTTACAAGAGACGTGCCACGTATGATTTACCGTTCATAGTGATACACTAATCATGTTCTGTGTGCTCGGAGCTATGAAAGAACAATAATAGGGGAACTTAATGAGCATCATGCGTAACTTCACTTCAAAGCAGAATAATACAAAACAGATAATTATGTGATTTTGAATTTTGAATTTTGTTGTCGACAAGACTTTGATTAACGTTATCATTAGTACTCGCACTTATCTATTCATTTCCAAAAGGTTAGATATGCCAACAGTACTTACAAAAAAATATCAGATTTTTGTGCAACCAAATCATGTTTTTTCATATTCATGAATTCACGTGTAGCCTAACTACGAATGATTAGGGAACAAAGCCAAAATTATCATTTTAAATTTAATTTCATTAAAATAAACAATTTTTTCCTTCTTTTTTTTTCTTAAAACAGTTACGAATTACATATTAATATTTTCAAATGATTTTTTGTTGTGTGGATTCTATTTTTTTTATTTTATTTTTTAGGTGAGAGTTGTAGTAGCGGAGTTGTATGGTCCCGGAAGCAGTTGATAAAAACTCGTTGACGAAACCATAAAGCATAGTCTGTTAGTTATTGTTGAAAAAACCGACAGGGAAAGTGGCAATTAAATGGTTTGTGACGTGTCAAGGAAAGATGGGTTAAGGGCAAAAAGCCCATGGCCCACAAGGCCTGCTTGGTTGTAAGGTAGTGAGTGACACACAAAGCTAGGCCACATAATATCACACCAGATATTTTCTGCTGGGCCCGGTCAATTTATCATGGGCCCATATCCATCTCACGTTCTGAGGACCCAATGCACCCTTTGCTATTCTTTCCTTTTACCTTTCGTTTCTTTCACCCTTGTCTCGCTAAGTCTGTTCCTTTCTCTCTCTCTTCCTATGTTTATTGCTCTTTCCTCTCTATGCAGAGAATAAAAAACATTTAAAACATGTTAAGGAAATTTGTACTCGGTTATATGAACTGAACTGAGGAAAATCAATATGTTAATAAAAAGGAATAAAAAAATATGGTGTGTAAATGGATAAGGTACTTTTTCATCTCTCCGTCAAAACAAAAATTTAAGAGTTTTTCTGATAAGTTTTCTCATTTTCTCATGCTATCCATTTGTGAATTTGTTAAGTGGTAACTTTCTTCTTTTATTAGTATCACATAAATTTAATGAGTTTTTTAAATGTGTTGATTATAGTTTTCAATAAATGTTACATTCTAATATATCTGCGATGGAAAATTGAAATATTTATTTTCTAAAAATTAGTGTAAAAATATTCTATATTCATCTTTTACTCCATATTGATTTGGCTGTGCAAATTAGAAAAAAAAAATTAGAACACATGTAAAGTGGAAAAAAAAAAGTCACGATTTACAATAGTGGTGATATTATTATTAAATCTAGTGTTGTTGTTGCTTCACCAATACCAATAGTAGTTGTAGAATCTTAAGAAGCTTTAACCATTTTAAGAGATATAACTGATGAAGCTTCTGAGGTTTATTAATCTGTAATTTAATATTAATTTCAACCATCATTAACATCAACTAGGTTTAAGCAATCGAAGAAGAGATTCTGTCAAGAAAATAAGTGTGTTGATTCTATGTTTATGAGGTAACTGATAAACACGTTTTATTTGATGAATTTTAATTCTTTATATATATATATATATATATATATATATATATATATATATATATCTATATATATATATATATATATGGTTATTTCGCCGGTTATTGGTTAGTTTTATATTATGAGTTTTCATGAATATTGGTTTAATCTATTTTATTTTATATAGTGCAAACGATGAATAATCAAAAGAGGATAAACTTACTTGAAATGTTTTGGAACATGACAGTGGTGCATGGATCTCTTCATCAACTTTTGTGACATTTAGTCCGCAAACGTAATATATACAATTAAAAACAGCAATAAAACAAACTTAGAAAATGCAAATATATATACCAAGACACTAAAAAAACTCATATTTTCTGTTAATTATTTTAATTTTTTTAAAAAATACTTATAAATTTTGTTACGAAAAAAAAATTACAGAAAATTATTGTCATTTATTTTGCAAACTATTTTGTATAAAACACTTTTCGCAACAAATTTTGTAGAAAATACTTGCGAATTTTATAATTTTGTAAGAAATAATTACTCACAAAAAAATTACCTGTCAATTAAAATTCTTAAAAAAATAGTAGAAAAAAGTCTTTTCTTATTAATTTTTTAAACAAATTTGCAAGAAAATTACCATATAATATGAGAATTTTTAGTAATGTGACACACCAAAAAACACAATAATGATACATATCCATTTATATTTTGTTTTTAACATGTTCATTTACATTGATATGTGTATATTTTATGCATGAAATTATGAAATTGTGATATCTATAATGGCCAAAAACATCATTTTAGTGACTTTTTAAAAAACATTATGGAAATAGATAGATTTAAAAGAATACTAAATATATAAGTATATTATGTTATCTTAACACAATTTAAATTGAAAGGAAATTGTGTCAAAATGACAAAAAATTAGTACAAAATATTTTTAAATTGTAATCATATCAAAATGACACAACTTTAAATGAGTTCATTTAAACTCAAATTGTATTGAGGTAGTACGACTTAGTTCAATTTTGATATATAAAATATGTTAAAATACTTCAATTTAAAATATTATGTATTAAAGTTGTATTATATTAATACAATTTCAACTTTAAAATATTTTAAATTAAAATTGTAACACCTTAATACGACTTCTTCAAATTTGTTCATGGTGACAAATTTTGAAAAAAGTTACACTAAAACGACGTTTTTGCCCTAATAATAAGTAGTATGATAGACATTGAAATTTTATTAAAAAATAAATTTAATTAAGATTTACAAAATGAATTTATATGATAAGATTATGTTTACTAATATTTATATATTATAAATTAATATAACCTCTAATCTCATATAAAATTTTTAAAACCTAACACAGAAAAATAAGAGAAAAATTGTATTGGTGAATGCAGCATGGCATGTGTGGGATAAACGAAAAGAGGAAAAACGTGAGGTTCTGAGATGTGTGGGTACATGAATATAGGTGAGTGTGGAATCACGTGTCTAGAATTTTTTGACATGTAACCAACCACTTTTGCTGCTCTTTCTTCTTCCATCAAGCTACCAACTCTATCTTATCATTTGTGTTTAAGCTTAGATTGTTGATGTCTATACATTTGGTTCACGTCATTCTTAAAACTCTCTCTCCTATTTCTCTTTCCTATAGAAGAAATTAAATAAAATAAATGCTTATAAAGACACAACGTTTATCATCTTTAAAAAAAACTCATATTTTTCTCATTTATATAATGTTTTATGTCCTAGATGTAACCTTTTCCAAATTTCTAATCTATCTACTTTTTCCTACAACCTATTTTCGTGCTTTCAAATTAGTGTTTTTTTGTTAGAAATATATTTATTTATAAATATTTATTATTTTTCACGTATACTGCGAAAAATTGAAGATTTTTCCATTATGCCGCAACCACTATTTTTGGCTGGCCAACGGAAAATGACAGGAGGTGCAGGTTTCAGGCGCCGTTGAAGATGGAAGAGAAAAGGGAGAAATATATTTAAGGTTTTTAATATATTTTAATCAAGAGTGAATTAGGGATATTGTAACTTATGGAGGTGCAGAAAGAAAAAATGTGAGATCCAGGAAGAAATGCCCCTAAGTTAAGGGCTAGCTAACACCCAACCCAGGCCCAAAGTTGTATCCATATAAGATAAAACAATATGAATTTATGTCAAATTTATATAATTGGTTACCTTTTTTTTTTGTCATATTCATATAATATGCTTTTATGTTATGAATTTGATTCTTGCTTTTCGTTTTAAATTTTTAACTTTAATATATTATATCGACAACATACTGCTTTTAGATATTTAGATGTGAGTTTAAGTTTAATTATTTTTATTGATTTGGTATAATTTTTAATTCATTTTTATTATTATTGATTTGATCAAATTTTTAATTTATGAAGATCTTCAACACATTTTTTATGTCGAAAATAAACATTTTGAAATGATACTATGTTAGGAACTATGTTTAAGTTTGATTTATTTTAACGAATCCAGCTTAATAAGATAAAGTGTATACTTATAATATGGCAATAAATTTTGAAATTAAAATATACATGTAGTGTGTTAATCTCACTTCAATTAAGAATTGTGTTAATTCTAACAAAGTATATGCATTGATTTCAATATTTATTAGTACACTACTCCTTTTAAAATTTATAAGTATTATCTCCTTAAGATAATAGATATTGCTCCTGCACTTTTTGTTGTTTTTGAATTGGATCATGATGGACGTAAATAGCATTCATAGTTTTTTTTTTTTTTTTTTACGAGTTCGATACACTTGTAACTCTTGACTGATATTAACCATCTCTTTGAGAAAAAAAAATCATTTATAATAGTGTAATTACAACTTTGGGTACCTTTGTACCATCTTAATATTAATTATCTTTAGTTTTGAGGAAAAAAATATAGTTAACACATCAAATCATTGTATTAGTTGAATTACGACTTCAATCGTTACAGTAAATTATTTAATTTAAGTTGATGATATTATCTAATAATCTAGTGGTCTAATTCATTTTTTCTTTGTCAGCAAAAAATCCAATTACTTTACCAGATTAATGAGTCAATTTTTGTAAACTTTATGTATTCAATTTCTACAAATAAAAATCTTATGAAGTGATAAGATGGCTTAGGAAATTGAAAAAATGATTTTTCAATGTTCTACAAATAAAAATCTTATACAGTGATAACATGGATTATTGAAAAATTGTTTTTTTTTTCTTTAATGTTATTTGAATGGAAACTTTGTAGAAGGTCAAGGCTGTTTCTTTCTGCACCCGTCAAATTTCTTCCTACACTATTAAATGTATGAATTTTTGGATTTTGTTTTCTGAAACACATCTTACGAATTCTGAAAATCTTTTTCTAGAGGACACTTATCATTAGTATTACGGATTTCATTTTCATGTTTTGGATAATTTTTTTTGAAAGTTTATATTTTTTATGATAGGGTGTAAGAAGAAATTTGATGAGATGAAAGAAGCAAGAGCCTCAAATATATAACGTATGATCACGTGAGTTAAATCCAAATAAACCGAAGTCTAGTATAAGTTGAGAAAAAAAAAAATAGAATGATATAAACTTAATGCCCAATTCCTATTTTAAGTAGGTTTAATTCAACCTAATCTATAACCTTCATAAATTTGATGAGTTGAAGATATTCTTAAACCCTTATGAGTGTTTTATCTTAAACCCTTAATAATCAGAACTGAATCAAAACACTTGAAAAGTATAATTTTTGTACATAAAAAATAGAGTTTAAAGCTGTTTGATAGCTTTAAAATTCATTATGGAGAAGAAAAGAAGGTGGGGGCGAAAGCGGAGACGAATGTGGTTGGAAACGTCGTCGTCATCATTCACTAGAAGACAAGTCGTACAAAAGTAACGTTCCAGGATCCAAACAGGAAGTAACATGATGCCTTCTCACCACCATAAACTGAACTATAAAAATCTTCCTCAACCGTATCTTCATTTCACAACTTCTTCAAATTCCAAAACCATCTCTTCATCTTTCACATTCTTGCAATTTTACACCAACTTCAATAGTTATGAAGGTCAGTCTCCAGTTTCTCCTCATAATTCTTCTTCATATTCATACTTCACTCTGTGTTTTTTGTTTTTAATTTTATCGTTTATGGTCTAAATGAACTTCAAAACTTGGAGTGTTGAGCAGTTCTAACAACTGTTTGATTTTGCTGTAACAGAAAGTTGTGTTGAAGGTGGATGTACATGAAGACAAAATCAAGCAAAAAGCTATGAAGGCAGTCTCTGGCATTTCAGGTATTCAATTCAATTTCAATTTCAATTTCAAATTCTCGAGTTCCTCATCTCTTTAGCTTCTCTGCTTTCAATGCTCAAACAAATTGAGGGGACAAAGCTGGTTTTCTTTCACTCAATTCAGTTGAATTAGCTTGAATGAAACTGGTTTTTGATTCAAGAGATGAAGTCCAAAGAATATAGCATCACTGGCTCAATTACTAAGATCGTATTTGAAATACTGTTGCAGGTGTGGAGTCAGTTTCTGTGGACATGAAAGACAGGAAATTGACCTTAATTGGGGACATTGATCCAGTTCAAGTAGTTGCGAAGCTAAGGAAGTTCTGTCACACAGAAATAGTTTCTGTTGGAGCAGCAAAAGAGGAAAAGAAGGAAGAACCTAAAAAGGATGATAAAAAGAAGGAAGATGAAAAGAAAGATACTACAAAAGAAATGGTTGCAGATTCAATCAAGTTCTATCAAACGTATGGCTACTATTATCAGATGAAACCACAGTACAATCCATATTACAGTGCCATAAGTGTGGAAGAGGATCCCAATGGTTGTGTCATTGTCTAATTTTGTCGTAAGATTGGACTCGAAAAAATGAATACAAAACAAAAATATTGTATTTCTCGTTACCTAATCTTCTAATTTATTCAAATTTATATATAAATATATATATAGCTATGAGATAATGACTCTCATATTTAGACAAGTACAAGAAGTCGATAGCTTGGAATCCATTCAGAACAAATAATCTTAATAACAGTATTATTATTCCACTAGTTTTAAGCAATAGAGTAGAGAATAATTACCTCTACTCCTATAAATAAACATCTACATTATTACTAAAGAGAGAAATACATGTTGAATGTTTTTCATCTATGTCTACTTTTAAATTTAACAGGAATTATGGTCGAGCACATGTCCACAAAAATTATTTATATTGTGTCGAAAGATATTAATCTCAACACAATGGTTGTTCCTTGTACTTTGTGCAAATAACAATTCTTAGTCTTTAAATAATGTCATATACAAAAGTGATGCAATGGCTGAATTGAAAATTGTTTCTCATTCTGTTAGTAAGGTGGGACAGCTGGCACCGAATAATAAAACTGTAAAGAGAGAGTAAAGAGAAAGAATAACAAATTCAAGTGTAATTATGAGGTGAGACTCAAATAGATAAATAGGTCAGGGGAATAGTGAGAGAGGGGGAGGAAAATGGTTAGTCTATATTCTCTTTCTTGAGTATTCTTCTTCTCTGATATTTTGTAAAGTGCTACTGAGTAGCTCTTCTTCTGCTGTTAAGTGCTTTTCAAAAAGAATAATACCACAGAAACTATCTTTTCTTCACACATCTTTACTGTCCTTTTGTTTTTCCTTTCCTTGGGTATTAACATCATAACATTGGTGCTTTCATTGAGCTCTTCCATGGCTGAAAATACTCGCTTGAAGGAATTAACTTCTGATGTCAAAACCTTAACCTCTGATGTTAAACGAATACTGGACCTGATGGAATCTGTCATACTGAATACTCAAAACGTTTTGATAGTATGGAAGCGGCAATCACTACCCTAAGTGCCATGGGTAATCAGCAAGACTCTCCTCGGTCAGCAAATGAGAACGTCGTTGCACCCCCGTTCCAGGTTCGTAACGTCAAGCTTGATTTTCCACGATTTAATGGCTCTAATGTCTTGGAATGGATTTTTAAGGCTGAACAATTTTTTACATATTACAATACCCCTGATGCACAATGCCTCACTATTGCTGCTGTGCACATGGATTCAGATGTGATTCCTTGGTTTCAAATGCTTTCTAAGAATAATCCATTTCAATCATGGGTCAGATTTACAAGAGCTTTAGAACTAGACTTTGGGCCTTCACCATATGAATGTCCACGTTCTGCTCTGTTTAAGCTTAACCAACAAGCGTTCGTGCAAGACTATTATCGTGAGTTTACTGCTTTAGCAAATCGTGTGTATGGGGTAACTCCATATGCTTTATTGGACTATTTTCTTAGTGGCCTTAAGCCTGAAATACGCAGAGATGTTATCGCGCAAGATCCTACCTCAATGATTCGTGCAGTGTCACTAGCCAAACAGTATGAAGAAAAGTATAACCCTAGCCAACACACTCAACTATCCAATTTATATTCCAAACCTCCCACAACCATAGTGAGCCAAACACATAAAACCACTAGCCTTCCACCACTGTTACCTACTCCTTCTAGTATGCAACCCAACCAACCAAAAAAAAAAAAAAATTCTAGCATCCGAAATATGTCCACTACTAAAATGCAATTAAGACGTGAGAAGGGCTTATGTTTTACCTGTGATGATAAGTTCACTCCATTACATCGTTGCCCTAACAAGACATATTTATTACTACATATGGAGGAAGAAGAAAAGAAAGTTGAGGAACCAGAGCCACCAGATGACAAGCAGGGCACTTATAGTCAGAATGAAAATTTGGATCATCACCTATCTTTCAATGCTCTAACAGGAAGTGCAGGCATGGGAATTATGAAATTTCAAGGCACTATTAATGGCGTGGCGGTCCAAATTCTATTGGATAGCGAAAGTTCCGATAATTTTATACAACCTAGCCTTGCACATTATTTGCACTTACATGTGGAACCAACTTATGGGGTACAAGTAATTGTGGGTGATGGTCATGCTTTGACAGCAGAGGGATTTGTTAGCAACATGGAGGTTCACATTCAAAACCATACTTTGCAGTTACCGGTGTTTCTTCTTCCAGTTGCAGGCACAGACTTGGTGCTCGGAGTAGCTTGGTTAGCTACACTTAGTCCTCATATCTTAGATTATAATGCACTGACATTCAAATTTTATGACCATGGCAAGTTTATTACTTTAAATGGGGAAAAATCTAAATTACCGGCTCCAATTCAATTTCATCATATTACTCGAATCACTGCCACTAATGTTGTTTCAAAATTTTTTACCATGCCTCTCCAATTGCCTTATTTTTCTCATGATTATGCTTTGCAAAGCCCAGCGCCAGAGGATCCATATTTGGCAACCTTTACAGATGTGATAGCTATTCCTCGACGCTTAGCTCTTAGAAGTGATAAGGATATCATGGATACTAGGTGCTACTTTGGAATGTTCCCAATTATGCAGTTCAAGATAAGTTTGGGAGCTCACTACATATCTCATTTGGGAGCTCACTACATATCTCATAATTTTCTCTTTATAATGAAACATGACATTGGTTCAGCACTTCCCGTAGTACAGATTTTGCAGAGTCAAATTATTATAGATGGAAGGCGAAATGTGCGAGAAATATTAGTGAAATGGGCAAGCTTAAATGATGTCCATGCTACATGGGCAATTTGGCTACCAAGTCAAATGAATGACGCTGCTAATACCAACCTTGAGGACAAGGTTGATTTTAATGGTGGTGGTAATGTCATATACAAAAGTGAGGCAATGGCTGAATTGAAAATTGTTTCTCATTCTGTTAGTAAGGTGGGACAGTTGGCACCGAATAATAAAACCATAAAGAGAGAGAATAACAAATTCAAGTGTAATTATGGGGTGAGACTCAAATAGATAAATAGGTCAGGAGAATAGTGAGAGAGGGGGAGGAAAATGGTTAGTCTATATTTTCTTTCTTGAGTATTCTTCTTCTCTGATATTTTGTAAAGTGCTACTGGGTAGCTCTTCTTCTGTTGTTAAGTGCTTTTCAAAAAGAATAATACCACAGAAACTATCTTTTCTTCATACATATTTGCTGTCCTTTTGTTTTTCCTTTCCTTGGGTATTAACATCATAACTTATAAGTACAAAAAATTAATAATAGTTGGATTAGATATTGGGCTTAAAGTCCATTTAGAATAAAAAAACTCTAAAAACAGTGTCATTACGTCACTACTCAACGAACAATAAGGTGAAAAATAACTACATTTATTTTTTTAAATAAACCTCTACACTGTTATTAAAGAGAAATATACATGTTGAATTATTTCTAGTCTAAATCTGCTTTCAAATTTAGCAGAAATATTATAATATATATATATATATATATATATATATATTCAAATGTGATATTGTTGAAATTTTATTAAAATTTCACTTCTTCAACTTTACTGTATTACCATACATTGATTTCATATAAAATATCTATTCTTAATATTGTACTGATGAAAGCTATTAACTATCAATCCTTTAATTTAAACTTAAATTTAACTTATTTAATTTTTATGGTATTATTATTTTAAATCGTTTTCTTTTAAATTTATACATATAAAATTAATTAACTATCGGTGACTGTGATAGTACTTGTGATATCACTTTAACAAATTAATTTTAAGTCTAACTAACTTGTAAGACAAGTTTTATACCAATTTATATATTATTTAATCAAAATTTGTTCATTTAATAAAAAGTCTTTTAACAACTTTCTGATTTTTCAATTCTACAACAGGGTACAAATATTTCAATATCTAACTATTTTTCTATTTTTATTTACATGATAAATATTTAAGAATAAGTAGGATTATGAGCATAAGAAATGAAATTCAATTACTATTTAAAAGAGTAAATTAACAATGCAAATAAAGAATTGAGAACAAAGAAAAACTGAAAATTAAATTGAACCAAAACTAAAAATATTACACATATTTTTTCTATCTCTGATTAATCGATTTTGAAATTGGTTTTGACATTTTGAAATAGTTTGGATTGATTTGAATATCTGTTTATATCGACGCAAAGATTGAATTCTAGTCTTTTGTACATGATGATGGTCAAAGGTATTATTAGTGAACAGTTGACGCGGAAGTGTGCAACGCAAGCCGTCTTCATCATTTTGATGGCTCCACTCACTTTCTCACCATACGCGAACCAACGTCACGCTTTCTTCGAAGCTTTCCGAGCCTTTTCTTCTTCAATACTTTTCTCCAACATAATTCACTCTACCCAACATTTTCAAATAAACAATTATAACCCAATTCATATCAAATTTTAAATATACACAATTATGAATAAAGTTAAATAAATAACAAACAAATTTAAAGAAAAATTCATTACAGAATTTAAAGACAGATGTATATAGCTTTATTTAATAATTTCTGTTCAATAATTAAGATTTTCTTGAAAATTAGTTTCACTACTTTTTAACTTTTGTGTTAGTAAAAGATATGGCAGTACGAAACCATTTGCGCGGACTTGACTTGGTCATGCTTCTCTCACCACTCACAATCATCCACTATATAAATGCTCCTTAAGCTTATCTTCATATCACAACTTCCTTTTCAAATTGAAAAACCACCTCTTCCTCCTTCACATATTTTTTCAATTCCGTTTTCCCTTTCGCGTTTTCACCCACACTTCTGCTATTATCTCAGCTCTCACAAGCTTCAACAACTATGAAGGTTAGTGTTCCGATTTCAGCTCATAATTCTTCTTTGATATATTCACCGTTCGATACTCGGAATTCATCGTTTGAACAGCCCTAACAAATCTTTGATTTTGCTGTAACAGAAAGTAGTGTTGAAGGTGGATGTAAATGAAGACAAAATCAAGCAAAAGGCTATGAAGGCTGTCTCAGGCATTTCAGGTATGCAATTCATTTTTTTCAACTTTTGAAATTCCTCGTCTCTTTAGCTTCTCTGCTTCCAGTAAAGATAAAGGGGAAAACAATAGAAAGAAAATATTGTAACTTCTCTTCTTTCACTCAATTACTGAAACTAGTTTTTGTTTCAAGAAATAAAATCCAAAGAATATATCATCAATGACTCAATTGCTAAAATTGTATTTGAAATACTGTTGCAGGTGTGGAGTCAGTTTCTGTGGACATGAAAGACAAGAAATTGACCTTAATTGGGGACGTTGATCCAGTTCAAGTAGTTGCGAAGCTAAGGAAGTTCTGTCGCGCTGAAATAGTTTCTGTTGGACCTGCAAAAGAGGAAAAGAAAGAAGAACCTAAAAAAGATGATAAAAAGAAGGAAGAAGAAAAGAAAGATACTACAAAAGAAATTGTTGCAGATCCACTCAAGTTCTATCAAACGTATGGCTACTATTATCAGATGAAACCACAATACAATCCATATTACAGTGCCATGAGTGTGGAAGAGGATCCTAATGGCTGTGTCATTGTCTAATTTTGTTATCACTAAGTTGGATTTCAAAATTGAATACAAAAGAAAAATGGTGTATTTTTCTTTTCCCCGTTTCTTGTAATGATTTAAACTGGGGGATAGCTGGTCAAGCCAGCGAGGGTATTATGGTGTAGATTTTTTTTTTGGTTTCATGTAAAACTTCTGCAGAATCTTGATATTTTTTTTGTATGTAAGAGATATGAAAAAAATTCGGCAATTGAGTAAACTTGAGTGTATTTTTAATTATGTATAATTGTTTTTAATTATGTACTTTTTTTCTATACTTTTCTTATAATTTACTTTTTATGAATTTCTTATAATTTACTCTTTGAAAATTTAAACTATTCAAATGACTAAAATAATTTAGTCATTTTAAGAATTAAAATAAATAATTAGTAAATATTTTAAATTATTCTTAAATTATAATTTGAAATAATTAATAATATTTAATCGTACGATCTAAATTAATTTAAGCGATATAACTATCAAGTTATAAAAATTAAATAAAACATTATACTTCAATTTTAAAATCCAAAATTTCATTATGAACCATGAACATAAATAATCTATTGCATGGAGATATTCATATATTATATATGATTGAAAACCATAATTTTGACTTAAATGATAGAATAAAGATATAAAAACTTCGACCTCAATTATTTATTTCCACCGCTAATAAGGAAATCTTTCAATTTGATTGAAAAAAACATTCGCCACAAAAACAGGGGTAAGGAAATGGAAGGGAAAAGATACTTATAATGCATGACCACCAAATGCAAACTTTCATAAAAGAATACGAATTTGAGTTTTGTTGCACCACAATAAAAACAAATAAAATGAACTGAACATTGGAAAATGATTTTTCTTTTGTCAGGGCCCAGATGCATTTTATGTGGTGGATTTGAGAGGGTGTAAAACAAAAAGAAAAAAACAAGTTATTTGGATCGAAGAAAGAGAGTCAAATGTCAAGGAAAACTTGTAATAAATAAATTTAGTTACATATTAATATATAGGTTAAATATATTTTTATCTCTTAAATTTCAGTGAAATTTGAAATTAGTTTATCTTCAAAATTTTTTACCAATTTAGTTATTCTTCTTTAGAAATAGGTGAATTTAGTCCTTTTAACCAAAATTTGTTAAGTTTATTCGATATTTTCAAATAATAGTTGAGTTCATATTGAAACGAAAATATGTTAAAAAGTGTAAAAAATTTAAACATGAAATACGTTTGAAACATCAAATAAATTTGACAAAATTTAGTTAAAAAAATTAAATTCACGCATTTCTAAAGACGAATGACTAAATTGGTCAAAGTTTTGAGGATTGACTAATTCCAAATTTCACTTAAACTTAAGGACCAAAAACATATTTAACCCTAATAAAAAAATTTAATGTTAAAAATAAAATCTTTAAATTGCAACTTAAAATTAAAATCAATAGCTTTTAATTTATAACATAGTGTCTAACTTAGCTTAATCTTTATATTTAATTATTATTTAATGATTTTTTTAAAATGATATTTTAAGTGTATTATCTTAAATAGTTTTGATTTTTTTTTCAGCAACCTTTAATGTTGTGTTGTAAAAGGCATTAACTATCAATCCATCCAAAATTAATTTGTAAGTTTATGACAAGTGTTATTTGTGTTTAATTAAAATCGGACACCAGTAGATAACCTATTTACTAAACATATTAAGATATGTTGAACTAATCCTAAAAATGTAATTTTCTCTCATGCAATATTTTCTCAACAGATTAAAAGCTACAGAGCAGATTTTTTTTTAATGACAATCTAGATTCATCAGTCATAATTGGTTCAATTGATTTGTATTCATTGACCAAGTTTATTCAATCCAACGGTCTTACTTCCACCTCATTTTAATTTCTTGATTTTTTTTTATTCTTCAAATTCCACTTTTATCCCTGCATACTTTCAAAACAACTTGGATTAATGTACCGATATTTCAATATCTAACTAGTCCTCTATTTTTATTTACATAATAAATATTTGAGGTCAGGAAATTAAGTTAAATAACTATATAAAAAATAAACTAACAAGTAAAATAGATAATTAACATGAATAAAAATGTAGATAAATTTTTAGAGTTGTTTATTATCACACAAAGGTTTAATCGTAGTCTTCTAAGCAGGAGTGGCAATGCGAAGGCTCACATACCGCGGGCGCCCCGCACATTTTATGCGGGTCGCATACTTTGGCCCGTCCCGCATATACGTTGGCCCGCAGGTCCGCGGACCGGCCCTTTTTTTTTTTTTTTTTATTTTGTAATTTTTTTTATGATAAAACTTTCAATGTTTAAAAATTGGGAAACTTTAAGAAGTTCACAAAATTAAGTAAAAACTTTGGGAAATTAGATGATAAATTGATAATTCAACATTTTCATCATATTCATACTATGACATACACAATGTATTCTTTAAATTTTAGCACGTCAAAAATTACATAATACTTGTCTTCTCCAGTTATACAAGAATTTGAAACGTTAATGCAAGAGTCCATAAAAGAAGTAATTAATATACACAAGTACAAGTTTTTTTTTTAATTTTATGCGGGCTTGCGAGCCGGGGACTAGCCCGTGCGGGTTGCGGACCTATACAAGCCGGGCCCGCGGGCTCACTACCCTGGCCCGCTCTGCATTTTTTTCCTGCGAACCGGACCCTAATTGTCATCCCTACTTCTAAGTGGTCATGGTCAAGGTATTATTAACTAAGGATTTGCGTTGACTTGTCTTCATCTACTATATCATTGGTGCTGAAACTCATCTTCATCACAACTTCATTTTCAAATTGAAAAAGATGTCTTCCTCATCCATATTATTATTACAGAACATATCAGCTTTTCTATCTCCCTCTGTTTTTGTTGTTAATCTATGTATATAAGAAATGTATCAAATAAGAATCTTGAGAGAAAAAAAGAAAGAAAATCAATTTGCATCATATTAAATGTGTGGTGAATTTTTTTTTTTTCCTGAGAGATCAATTTTATGCAACTTATTCCAACTATTACATCAATCACAAAGTTTATGCAATGTATTTTTGTTTTTATCAATTTTACCCTTAGATTGTAATGACATGATTTTAATTCTCAGTATTAAATTATGTACAATTTAAATAACAATAAAAGGCATCGAATAAGTTATACTTCTTGAATCTGTATTACATCAATTTATTTGGTCTATAAAAATGTAAGTATTAAATTATTTTAAATTAATATTTCTAAATATAATTAATGTAAAAAGATTTGTCAATCCATCCATTTTTCGGAAAAATTATCTAATCAAAGCGTGTGTCAATTTCGGTAAATTATTTTAAACTTAAAGTTTTTCAGACAAAACCAATGTAAAAGAATCGTCAACCCACCAATTATTTTTATAAAAATTGTTTAATTAACGCCTAAGTGTCAAGCTTTTCGATTTATACCATTTTTTGAGCCACTTGTTAAATTATTCGAGCCTTCTATCAGTTTTTTTTTTTAATCCTTCCTTTCATATTTTTAAAATTAGGACTAATATTTTAGGGGTTCGAATTGAAAAAAAAAAACACATTTACTATGATTTGATGGTTAAACATAATATTTTCAGTTATTACGGAGTGTAATTTAAAAAGTAAAATTGAGACTTTAAAAGTTATCATTTTGTTTTATTATGTTTAGGTGGAAATTTTGTTTTTGTTATTTATAAATAGAGTTATCCTTTGGTGTTTGATTTTTTGAAAATGGTGCAAATGAATATTTAATGGCGTGAAGAAACGTAGAGGGAGAATTTTTTTTAAAAGAGATTACAAGATAAAATGCGTAGGTTTTGATAACTGGACTTATATACGACAAAGATATTATATATTTTTTATTTATTTATATAGATAGAGATATTATATATTTAATTTTCTTTTATTATTATCAAATATTTTGTTTTATTAAATTTTTTTTATACGATGAGACATTATACTCTATATCTTTAGAGCTGTTAAAATGAATTAGAACCCGCGAGCTAATCCGGATTACCACAGATTCGGATTGGGTTAAAATTTTTTTTACAAATTTTAATACAGGTTGTTTTTTTTACCCGGCTCACCCGGATTGAACCCGTGGTGAGTCGGGTTGGCTTACCAACCAGCAAATAAAGTGTCACACCAGTGTTTTTTGTTAAGTTGGGCTTTATATTTGGGTCATGTTAGGTTATTTTTTTTAACCAACACATATATAATTTATATTTTTGTGATTTTGGTTTGTATTTAGATTTTAATTTTAATTAGAATTTAGTTTTGACTAAAAAAAAATTTAAAAATTTGTATTTTTTTAATTAAGTCAACCCATGAGCCAACCCGCTTAACCCACCAACCTGTGGTGAGCCGTGTCGGGTTAGAATTTTTTTGGCTTGCTAATAAGTGGGTCGGATTGAGTTGGCTCACTAAATGATCAACCCGTGGTGAGTCGAGCCGGGTGAACAAAGGTTTTAATAAATCACTAAGTAAACTCTTTTTTAGTTGTTTTTCATCAAACACTTCTTGTGCATTATGTACGCGTTTTTGTACGCATCATTCTTTCTTTCACTCATGGCTTATACATACTAACATGGTATCAGAGTATTGTTTTAAAAAAAAACTATCCTAGCTAGGTTTCTTGAACATTTTGTTCCACCCGCTATCGAGCCGCTAACGGACCACCCGTTTCTAGTCTCACGCACGAGATATATATACCTCGGCGTGAGGGGGTGTGTTAAAAGTCTCACATCGACTTGAGATAAGACAATTTATAATATATATATATATATATATATATATATATATATATATATATATATATATATATATATATATAAGGTACAAACCTTACTTTACAAGTTGAGTTTGTGAAGTTGAGTTAGGTTTAAACCCATTTCTAACATGTTTTATTGATAGAAATATCATATATTTGATTCTCTTTTATTATTATTATTATCAAATATTATGTTTTATTATATTTTACATTTTCTTTTATATGATGGAACATTGTACTCTATATATTAAACAAAGATTCTAATAAATCACCAAATAAACTTTCTTATCTTTGAATTGTTTTTCACTGAATGTACGCTTCGCGTCCTTATATCCTGTTAACGCTAATTTAACATCTAAATATATAGACTAAATTATTAATTATGAGTAAATAAAATAAAGTAGAATGATAAATTATCTGGATAGATGGGAATAAACAGAAAAAAGTAAAAGAAAAAATCCTGGAAAGAAAAATAATAAAATTATATTACAAAAAAAAAACGCGAAAGTAATATATAGTTGAATTATTTGTTAATGGTTGGTTCGACGATAAGTTCATCTGTTTAATGGAGAACAAACTCAAACATGATACTATATTTTATTATTTAAATAAGTCAATTTTAAATTTTACATATTAGCACATGTTTAATACATATGTCTATTTATACATTATATATAGTATTAAAATATTATGTACTAAATTGATAGAGTTAAAAAGATTAAGAAAACTTTTAGTAAAAATAAAAAATATTATAAATGAGATGAAATGTAAAACACTTTTTCCTTTTTATTAACCAGTTTCATTAAAAGAAACCAAACTAGTCTTTCAAGTGTAAAAAGAAATAGAATATTGTCTTCCTGGAGACTCTCTCAACAAATGCTCTCCTCTCAATATCAGTTCAACCTTGATTCATTCTCTTTTCCTTATGATTTTCATCCTTTCTTGAAATAGAGTTTGGAATTGAGATCACTATGGAGTCCTCTTCAAATCTAATTAAACGTTTCCTTCTTCCGTGTAAGTTAAAAATTCAACCTCCGTCTCCTTTCCTGTTTTGTGGTTTTTACTTCTGTTTAGATAATTATCAAAGCCTCATTTTTCTCTCTTTGTATTCTTGTGTTTTAGTTTCTTAGGTTGAATTGAGATTTTGGTACTCATATTTCCTTGGGGGTTTCTTCTTATCAAGTTTAGTATATGTTTGAGGTTTGAGATAAGAGAAGCTAGGTTTTGTTGAAATTTTGAAATGAATTGCTTATCTTGGTCATTAATTGTGTATTGATATGTTGAATTTGATAAGTGTATTGAATTGTTGTGGTTTTTGTGTTTTTTTTTTTCATTCTGAAAATAGGTGAAATTTTGTTGCTTTAGCTTAAGGGAAGATTTTTTGCTTAAGCGAGAGTCTTCTAACTTAAGCGAGATAAATCTAACTTAAGTGAAAATAGCTAAAATTTCACTTTGTCCTGTGTTCGAATTTTAGCTTAAGCAATAATTTGTAGCTTAAGCGATACTTTTTAGTTTAAGCGAGAGCTCCTGTTACTCAAGCGAGAATTTCTAACTCAAGCACGAATGCTGCAAAATTTTTATTCCTTGTTTTTAATCTATGATTGATTGAGTTAACTTTAAAAATATTATTATGAAATGCAGGAATGATGTGGTATTTTTGAGACTTGACTTAATGTGTTTTACATAAGATATGAGTTGAGTTATTCTAAGATAACATGTAAAAGATGTGAGAATTTTATGGAGAAATTTCTTTGGTGGTAATGTAGTGTATGTAATGATTTATGAATTCAAGTAAGGTTACATCCTAACACTCTAATGATCATTCAGGTTCACATCAAGTATAATGGTTCATGTGATGAGAGTAACATGAGATCTTAGTCTAAGGCAAGACAATGACCTTAGATGATCATGGATTAACCTTGTGTGTAGTTGGATTTCATTGTATGTATCTGAATAATTGAGTTAGTGTGCCTTTTATATGTCTGGTAAATACATGTTGATTGCGTTTAAAGTGACTTGATTATTATTTGCTCATTTTATTTTCACTACCTTACTCTCTCTTTGTGTTTTTGTTTTCCTAATTTGTATTTTCTTTTGCAATGATCATCAAAAATTGGTGTGAGCAGATGAGAAGATGCCTGTTGACTATGATCAGGTGGAGGGAGATGTTGCTGTTTAAATTAGATGTTTTAGCTAATCCCCTTCTCTTAGAATCCTTTTGAATGACTCTTTCTTTTCTTTTATTATACTTTTAACAAACTATTTCATGTATATTTGAATGATTGTAATAGTTATTTTATTTAACTTTTCTTATCGCTCCTCTATTAAAATTTATAATTTATGTGATGTTTTATTTAATAGTTTTTAAATTTGATGTAACGTTACGTAAAGAAACTCAAATTAATTTTATTTTTTTTTCATAAGTGAATATTTCATTTAAGCTCATTTACACTTTTATTAATATTAAAAAAAATTAATATAATTTTTGTTATAAGGTGAAACCTATTAAAAATTACTAAATTTTATGAGTCCCGATCAATATTTAATAAATTCCTGTAATGATTTGTAATTTTCAATTAATTTTATTCAATAAGAAAAATATAAATACGTTGACGAGTGGTCATAACAAAACAATCATCACATAAACATATTCTTATAATAAAAGAAATAACTTTAATTTAAAAACAAAGTTTTTGCTCCATCAATTTTTTTATCACAAAATTATTTTAAAATTTTATGCCATAACAAATCATGTAACTTTTACTGAAACTAAAGCAAACAAAATTTCATTCATCTAACTCATTCAATGGCAGTTTAAGGCTGGAAAAGTTTTCTTACACACATAATATATATATATATATATATATATATATGTATGTATGTATATGTATATGTACCTTTTTCTACTTTAATGTGAATTTAAAAAATAGTTTCAACTAATAGTGAATTAATATTTTACTACTCTTCAATTAAAAAGTGACGTAACTCATAACGAGGCATCGTAAATGGTGAAATTATTACTGAGAATAACCATATACATAGTTGACTTCCCTTTCTTTGTGTTGATTTTTTCTTTAAATATGTTCAACCAGTGCTCCACTTCAAACAAAGCCATCTCTCTCTTAGCTCTTTCACATCAACACTCTTGTTTGCATTTCCTTAGCAACCTTCAACGCTGCGTCAATGAATGTGAGAATTTGTAATATTTTCATTCTTTATCTTCATCTTATTACTCTTTGAGATTCATACTACGAGATCTCGTTTCATAATATTTTCATTCTGTTTTTCACTCCATCGCAGAAAGTTGTGCTACAGGTGGAACTGCCGGATGAGAAAACTAAGAAAAAAGCCATGAAGGCAGTCTCCAAAATTTCAGGTACGAATCTCAGTTTCAATCTTTTGTAATGTCTTTACTTCTAAGTACTCATAAAAGAATTATTGCAGGAGTTGAATCAGTGTCAATGGAGATGAAGGAGAAGAAATTAACCTTAATTGGAGACATGGACGCTGTGGTTGTAGTGGAGAAGCTGAGGAAGCTGTGTTACACGGAGATACTCTCTTATGGACCCGAGAAGGTAGAGAAAAAGGAGAATAAAAAAGTGGAGAAGAAGGAGGCAGAGAACAAGAATAAAGATCAAACTCAGAATATTGCTGATATTTTGAAGACCTACGAAACCTACCATAATCATTATCATTACACCAGTTATGTGGAAGAGAATCCAAATGCCTGTGTAATTTCCTAAGTTCATTTCAGAACATCATGGGAACTCCACAGAAAATAAGTGTACAAAAGTACATGCATGGTTGTTTGTAGTCCTGCATTTGAATATCAGCTTCCATTTCTCCCTCTTATTTTGCTGTTAATAATTTCTTAGACAAGAAGAGATCCAGTTATGATGGTGTAATTCTTATTAATTGTTATACCATAAATACTTTTTTATTATGTTTATGTTAAATTTTGTTTAACTGAAAAACAATAATAAAGTAATCGAATAATTATAAATCTAAACTCATGATAACGTACTTCAAGTAGTATACATGAATAACTTATCAGCATTTAACTAAATAATAAATGTAGACAATTTTAATATATTATTAAAAGTAAAAAAAAAAAAAAACTATACAAATTTGTGAAATTTTTAATATATATTGTTATAAATGAGCATACAAAATTCATAAGTCTCAGTGGAGTTAGATTCATATATTTTAAAATTAAAAAAAAAGTGTTTAACATTTATGTCGAATTGTACTCTACCTCTCTTTCACTCAAATTCTCCCAAAAATGCAGATAAAATTTATCATTACTCGTAATTTTAATCATATGACAAGTTATATTCAAAATGATTTGGACCTTCACTAACAGCTGTGTCTCTATCCTTTCTCTATAAAAAAAGTTGACCAATTAAAAAAGTTTATTAATTAATCTCACAATCTTATCGATCATCTTAAAAACTTATTAATTTCTATATCGTTAATTAATCGAGGGGAAATTGATCAATAGAATTATGTCTACTTTTAAGAGTTGGATTCATTTTTTTTTTTGTCGATTTATTTGAATTAATAGTGTTTACAGAAAATAATATATTTTAGAATAAAAGATAACTAGGAAAAGAAAGGTGTTTTCTCCGAATGCTGTTATGTTTGCATTTATATAAAAATAATCATTATTTTCTTAATTTATGTATCAAATGAGTATCTTAAATTTCATTTCTGACTGTAACAGATAGATCATAATTAATTAAGCTTCATTAAGAGCATGGAAGCACCTTGACGTACAAAGACGAACATGGTCTCCTTCCTCTGAATATTCCACTTCCAATAGTTGAATTATTTTATCTCAAGTTTCTTTAAAATAAAATACAAAACACACTGATTTCATAATGGAATCTTATACTTTCTAATGTTGGATATTCCACGTCAATAACGTTGCATCATAATCATAAGTCTAATAAATAATAAATCTGGTTAAAATAGATTTTGATGTATCTGATACAATTTTAACAAATAATTTATAAAATAAGGTTTTTATGTTTGTTTTGATTTCACAATGAAACATATTTATCTTTGTTAAGTTGGATAGAAGAAAAATTATCAGTGATATATTTCTTTAAATTGTTTTACTTGAATAAATGAGGTGATTAACATCTCTTAATTATAACATGTCTGTATAATAAATCAACTTCAACTTTAACTCAACTTTATACAAAATCAGTAAAGTAAAATTTGTATATAATTATATATTATACATTTGTTTTATTTATAGTCAGATATAAAATTTTGAACATGTAAATTAAAATCTAGGTTAAAATACTTTTTTTTCCATATTTTTGTAAAAATTTTTAAATAAATCCTAATTTTGGTTGTGTTCAAATAGGCCCTAATTTTCGTCAATTTTGTTCAATTAGGTCATTTGTTTGCTAACACTGTTTAAATCATCAACGGCCATGAACGTGTCACTTCGTGATTTTTTTGAATTTTTTTATTTTTTATTTTTATTTTTTTAAAGTTTTTTTATTTTTTTTTAAATATACACATGTCAACCCAGTAGCGTGTCACGTGTCACTTCGTGATTTTTTTGAATTTTTTTTTTTTTTGAATTTTTAAATGTCCACGTATTAATCCAGTAGTGTGCCACGTGTCAAAGTCAATGTTCTATATTCAATTTGGTCCCTATATTTGTTATTTTTGTTCAATTTAGTTCTAATTTTTGTTAACATTAACCAATTTGGTCCCTATCGAAGATGTAATCAAATTTAATTTTTATATCAAAGTTATAATGATGTGAATTTTAATATATTATATAAAAATATTTAATTAAAATATGTGAATTTTAATATAAAAATTAAATTTGGTTTCAATTTGGAGAGGAACCAAATTGGTTAATGTTAACAAAAATTGGGACTAAATTGAACAAAAATAACAAATATAGGGACTAAATTGAATATAGAACATTGACTTTGACATGTGACACGCTACTGGGTTGACATGTGGACATTTGAAAAAAAATTAAAAAAAATTTAAAAAATTAAAATTCAAAAAAAACCACAAAATGACATGTGACACGCTACTGGGTTGACACGTGTACATTTAAAAAAATTTAAAAATAAAAAATAAAAAAATTCAAAAAAACCACGAAAGGAGTCATTGTTCATGGCCGTTAATGATTTAAACGGTGTTAGCAAAAAATGACCCAATTGAACAAAATTGACGAAAATTAGGACCTATTTGAACACAAAACCAAAATTATGACTTATTTGAAAAAACTTGACGAAAATTGAAACAAAAAAGGTATTTTAACCTAAAATCAATAACTCAATTTAGAGTGTAATGAATTTTGCATAACTAAATGCAAGTTGTGTGACATAGTTGGTCAATACGGGCACCTTGATGAGTAGGCAGTGATAAAAGGAAGATCACATGCATGTATATAAAGAATGAGTATTTTTATTTAGTAGATGTGAAAGCAAACTGAATACGAGGACAAAGAGAGATCTTAGTTTATTTTGATAGTTTTTAGATTGCTGATTCACCAGAAGTCTCCATCAGTATCATCTTTTCTTACTACTTAGTTGACTCTCCTTCAATAATCAATAGAAGACAAGGGTCAGATTAATTGGATCTGTCTAGGTTAATGCATGATTTGTTTAAATGCTCCAATTGAAAAAGATTCTCATTAATGTTAATTAAGCTGGTATAATGAGATGTTGAAGGCCACATAATCTGGTTTCGATTTGCTTAATAAACTATTAGGGCTGCCAAGATATATTAAATAGGGAAGATGGAGAAACAGCTAAGAGAAAGGATAAATGATGTAACACTGGTCAAACAAAATAGAAGAAGTGAATTAAAGAAACCAACACACAGATTAATACTTTTATTAATTAAGTGGTTGTGATCTATGAGAGCATCAGTGACACATGAACTTCTCATGCTCCACTGATTCATTATAGGTTTCCCTTTCCTACCAAATATTTCAAAAATAATTTAAAAAGTATAACTATAATTCTTCATTATGATAGATGAGACAAACTATATAAATAAGATGGAAATCTTAATTACTTTATCGTGTTGATGTTGTAAGTTGAATTAAGTTTAAATTTTCATTTCTTAAAAAATACAAAAACATGTTATACTTTGCTCATTTCCATATCTAACATATTTTTTTCCAATGTCTCAATCTAGCGAATTTCTTTCTCAAATTATTGACCGTAAAATGGTTTGATACTTATTTGAGTGGAAATATTTATGATCTTTGGATTTTAGTTTGATTTAAAATTTAGCAACAACAATTTAACAATTTGAATCATAAATTATGCTTGTAATTGACTTTTAACCCAACCACTCACAAAAAAATGTTAACATGAGTGAGATATTGAGAAACCCTTTTAATTAATATTGTTATGATGCATCGATACTTTAGTTTGAATCATGTATTCATGTCTGATATATATCCATATTGGATACTCTAATGATATTTATCAATGGAGTGTCTAATATATAAAATAGTAGTACTTTATGATGACAATAATTTTTAAATTTTTATGTTGATGACATTTAATACATATGATTTTAATTTGAATTTACATAAGAATAATCATATATTTATGATATTTTTAAGAATTATCATACATTTTTCAATATACATATATCACGTATCGTATCTTATTATTTTTAAAATAAACATATCAACTTATCAAATACATGTCGTATCCGATACATGTATAGTATTCGTACATCTTAAATTCTGAGGTCCATCAAAAAAAAATAATCACACACAAATCATAAATTATTTAAAACAAGTTTTGTAGTTACCAAATATAATATTATTTTAAAAATTGTTAGGGTTTTTTTTTTAAAAACAAAACTTGACATATCCATTATTCAGTTTTTATAATCGATTATTTATTATTTGTAATCAATTATTAATTGTTCATAGTTAAATAATATAAAATCAACCATTTAGATTTATTGACATAATCAATAATTTATTGTTTATAATGAATGATGTCATAAGTTTAGGTTTGGTCTAGTTTGAGATAATAGATTATAAACTCGCCATAACTGATTATTATGTTCCAAAAGATGATTATTATGTTCCAAAAGATAGAAGAACCAATTTTTAAATGCAAAACAGATTGAGATTATTTTAAAGATTGATTCATATTTTATATTTTGATCATACTAATATAATGAACTATGGGGAGAGAAGCCAACATCAATAGATGCATACATCAAAACATACTTTGCCAACATAATCTCAATGCAAACTACAAGAGTTCGATTTCTACATATCGCAAGATAGTGTGGATTTGTTTTTCTTTTTGCACTATTCTTACTTTACACACGAATAAATGATACCAAACAATTCAAAACTCTTTAATCACCAACAACAACAATGACCATTAACTTTGATATGAAAGAAAAAAACAACCAATGTGAATCTCATAATATGGAAATTGAATTCGGTGAGAAATTAAATCTCCACTAACAATTTTATTTACTTGTTCTTACACAATCATGTGATGTGAAGGGTAGAGTGATTAAAGAAAGTACTCCATTAATAATCAATTTTAATATCAAGAAAAATGTTAGTCATCATAATGATTAATTTAGATACCAATCTATAAAATAAAAAATTATTGGTTATTAAAATAGTCAATATTATGAATAAAAAAAATTATAATTAATTTATAAAATTTAGCTACAAAGATTTTGACTACCAGAAGAATTAAGTTAGAAATTGGTCACTAAATATTAATTATCAAAGTTTTGACTACCGAAAAAATTAGTTTTAAAATTAGTCTTTAATTAATTTACGATCAATTTAACGACCAATTATAATTTTTTTATTTATTATAGTGACTATTTTTTTTAACCAATAATATTTTATTTTATAAATTAATATATAAATTTACACTATAATAATTAATATTTTTTTTATTATTAAAATTAATTATTATTTAAGAATTTTCTGTGTAAATATTTTAATACATGAGACCAGGAAATTAAGTGTCTACTTTTGTTGGGGTCAGTAATTTCATTCCATAATCTTCGCAACTCAAAGGGATTCATGTTATCCGTGTCTGTCTTGGCACCTTCAATATCACACGACAAATGTCCAAAAAGAAAAAGAAAAAGGCCAGTGAAGTGGGCCAAGTGGCAGGAAGGAACTGCTGCTTTTGCTTTCTTTCTCTTGGGCCGAGCCTAGTGGGACCAAAATTGATTTCCAACATCATTTATCCTCTTTTTGTGTTTTGCCAATAAAAGACTTTGTGAAAAGTAACATACGCTGCTTAACTTGACTAAGTAAACCCTGTAGAGATGGTATAAACCAACAGGACTAAGATACTTTCATAATTTTATTTTTTGATAAAGTTTGACAAAGTTAACACACACAAAACCATTTTTTTTTCTTTCTAAAATATTTTTATTTTCGCGTTCACACACACATTAATATATTTTGGTACTTTTCTTTTATTTGAAACATCAGTTTATAATTTCTATACTGTATAACTATTAATATTGCAAGAAATTAAGCTGTATACAAAAATATGACAATGATGGGAGCATAGACTACCCTTTATTTCTTTAATATTGTTCTTTACAAGCTTTTTGTGAAAGCTGAGAAGAAGAATCTAACCGACCACAGAACAACCTTAACTTTTCTCCTGAACAAGTTTCCCGCTCTAAGGTATACTAGGCACTACCCACACCATTCATAGCAAAACAACATCACCGATATATATATACTACTCTATCATCATATAGCTTTGAAGTCCAACATGGGAAACTGCTTCTTCGGGGCCATGTCAGATCCTCATGCACCCATCAAAGTCATAACATCAAACGGTGGAATCATGGAGTTCAGTGCTCCGGTCACCGTCAGTTTCATCACCAACGAGTTCCCAGGGCACGCCATATTCAGAAGCCACGACCTCTTCTGGAAACCACTCAGCCAATTCCAAGAGTTGGAGGCAGGTCAATCTTACTATCTGCTACCACTCAACAACAACAATACCAACAATACCAACAACAATAGCAGCAACAATAGCAGCAACAACGACAACATAGACATCCCATGTGGTGTTGGTGAAAATGTAAACGTTGTGAGACAAGGGCATGTGAGATCTCACAGTGTCCCTACAACCTCTTACCCTGCCTTGTATAGAATGTCCTTGGACTACCAGCACCACCACCTCAAGAGATCCTCCATTGAAGCCTTCTCTAGCAGCAACATTCACGGTGGAGTTGGTGGTAGCAGTAGGTTTTGGAAAGTGAAGCTTGTGATCACCCCAGAACAGTTGCTTGACATTTTGGCACAAGAGGCTCGCACCAAGGAGTTGCTACAGAGTGTAAGGATGGTAGCAAAATGTGGGGATGCTGCAGGTACCATTTCTGATCAGTGGAACCTTTCCAGCACCAGTTGGAGCATTTCCTCTAAGATTGATGCCTTAGTAGGCATTTAATTAGTACATACTATATCAAACAATTGTAGCAACAACATTACTTTTTTTTTTCTCTTTGCCTGCTTTCTTCCATTGCTATTTTTATCCATGCATGCTTTGTATTTTGTTTCTTCTGTGAAATTCAATGTAGATTACCTTCACACATCAAACTGCAGAATTTTCGAGCTTTTGTTTGTATGTAAGTAGCAGTGGCACATTACTTGATTTTAATTAGGTTTCAAGAAGAATACCAAATCATTTTGCTACATCAACAAGATATTAACGATGAACAAAATATTTTTCACTATAATATTCTGAGTTGAATGTTCAAATGCTTTGATCTCTTTTCGTTTCTTTTTTTTCTTTTTTGTGGCCGAAAGTTGCATCATTTAGTTAAAAGTGAAATTATAAATCATTAACCTTGGTCGTAATCAGGAAACCTGAACAAAGAATGCTAAATAATACTTTGAGCTGATCAACCAGATCGTAATCATAGCATAATCTGTAATTTTGCGCAGCAGAGAACTTCGATGAAGATTATTGTTGGAATTTGCAGATATCAAAAAGGAAATAAATTGTGTTTAAGCACAGTACAAAGGGACGTCAAAGAAGTGGAAAGTAAAGTGCTTTAATTTCATTCTCCACTCCACTTTTTCTCCGTAGAATACTTTACTTCTTTTCTGTTTCTACCAGAGCTTTTCGTTAATGGGAAACTCGTTAAAAGGAAAATGCGCAGTATTATTCAGAAATGAAATTATTTGTTGGAGTATCAACTGAAGCATCTAATTATTAAAAGAGATATAAAGGACAGATAAGTATATGCATAAAAAAATATAGTAATGATAACAAATAAAATAAAATTTTCTAAAGTTAGACACACAGTTGTAAAAGTTAAATGGCAAACAGTAGTATAAGTTTAGACCATCTATTATGTAAAGAAAATTCTTGTATAACATTATTGATTTGTCCTTTTACTTTATAAGTTAAATAAACATTCTTTTAAGTTTGTATTTTGATATGTATTTTGATCTTGAGAGCTTTATGTGAATTTATAAAATCTTGAAAGTCATATTGATATGAAATATTAAGGATCATATAATTATAATATAAAATATTATGAGTGTTAAAAATTTGTAAAGATTGTAAAATTGTGAGAGATATAAAATATAAGAGATAGGTCACAAAAATAACTTGTTATTTTATTTTATTCATATACTTTCTTTCTCTCTTTACACACACACACATATATATATAACAATTTTTTTTCTGAGAATAAAGTTATAAAATTATTGATCCAATTTTTCCTTTTTAAATGCGAATATAGGCGAAATGTGGACTTAAGCGAATATTTACTATACGGTATTAGACAAATTTCTATCCAAGAAAATAGATATAAAGAGATTACTACTTCACTTCTTGTTTTCCTTTTTTTTTTTGTTAGATAAGCTAAAACGACAACATTTCACTTTAGGCACAACTAATATGTTCACTTAAGGATATTTTATTATTTAGAAGATGAGAGAGAAATGATTTGAGAGTGATTAAAGTGTTTACTTGTAGAGATTTCAGAAAGGAAAATGAAAGAATAACAGGATCCGATTATTTTCTCATCCTCACTTATATACAAAATTTGAAGATAATTTGTGCAAGATTACCGTAATGCTCTCAATTATGTTTTGGTTTCTTAATTCAAATTGATTCACATACATGATTTCTTTCTTCTGCCATATCGAACATCCACTCAAAAAAGAAAAAAGAAAAAAGAAAGTTGAAGAAGTAAATATTTTGTAATTTTATTATTTTTGTATTAAAATATATTTTTTAATCTATCACATCAATTAAATCATTCACAAATTTTATTTCTAAAATCACTCACTTTCACCTCCAAAATCTTTATAATGAACAACATAAACTTCACCGTCTAATTCACTCAAATCTATTATCTCTCCCCGATCTTCATAAAAGAACACACCGTAAATTTCAAGGCTACTACTTCCTGCACCCCACAATAATATCATTGTATCACACCACCATTACTATTTTCTACCACTTTCATAGTCGCCACTGCTGAGGAAGAAAAGAGGCAGAGCATTATAGAAGAAGAGAAAAAGAAAAAAAAAAAAACTTGTTTTGGGGGAAAGCCATAAAACGTATTTCATATATTCTGAATTTTCTTTTCCGAAACACATTTCATGTCAGGATATTTTGAAAAACTCATTCCGGAGGGTATTATATATATTCCAAAAAGTTTTTTCGGGAAATTTAATTCGATAAAACTTGTCCTGAAATGCATTTCACAAAATTCTGTTTTAAAAATTCATTTCAAAAATCATTTCGAAAATCTCATTTCAAAGATTTTCAAAATTTTTGAAAATTTGTTTTGGGAAATTTTCGAAACATGTTCGAAAGTTACCATTATGTATAATAAAATGATAAAATTTGGAGGTGCTAACAAAGAAATAATGGGGGTGCAGAAGTAAAAGCCTAGTTTCAGTCACCCTTATTCCTCATAAGAGTCATGCTTATCATGAGGCCCAGAAAAAAATACTACAAAAAAATATCTATTAGATCTTCGAGTATTTTCAGTTTAAAATAAATAATTTAAAGTATATAAAAAACAATTTTTATCTAAATTTTATTCGTTTATTAGCTTTTTTGTTAACTATTATGGTGATTTCCTTTTAATTTTATTCCATTATTTTAAATGTTTGTAATTTTGTTATCCTATTTTTAAAAATAAATTAATATAACTTTTTTTATCACATTGACAATAATAACATTATAACAATTAAAGAAATATTATAATTAAAATTGACTTAACAACATAAATTTCATATGAGTAGCTAACATTCTATTATTATATTATTAATTAGACGAAAAAAATTACGCTTACTCGATTTTTAAAATAATAAAATAAAATTAAAAACACTTAAAATAATTATATGAAATTAAAAAGATTATCATTATATAATAGATTAAAAATTTTATAAAAATAAATAATTCTTCGAAGTTTTGACATTTTATTGCCATTTCCGTAAGCAAACCAAAAGAAAAACTATGCTATTAATACATTATAATTTATTGTTATTATTAAGTTAAAAGTATTTTTAACTTTTACAGTATAATGCTTTGTTTTCCTTCAAATTTAAATTATTACCTGTTCATTTGTGAAAATGGGTTAGATCCCTTTAATAATTTGTTTGTAAAAGAAAAAAACCAAGATATATTGCTGTACATGAATAAAAAGATAATTTATTTCTTGTGAATAAAAAATTATTTGTTATTTGACTTCTCATTATTTTTTTATTAAGTTGACTTAGGTATATTCCTGGGAAAGTGTCCTAGGTTAGGTTCCAAACTCAATCATACAATCCCTTGCGGGTCCTTCACACTTCTCTCCTAACAAGAACTTCAATGGCTGTCACCAACAAAGACGAAACCAGCAGCCCCAATGCATCTTCTTCTCCGATCTTCATATCTGCAGATAGCTTATGCAGTATCCTCACCCACCACACTCTCATAAGCCACTTCCGATCCACACTCCCTCAAGCCTCAACCATTCTCCAAACCACGATTCGCCAACACTACCCTCTCTCTTCTTCTTCCTCCCTTCTCCTCATGCCCTGTTGGTCCTCTTCCCCGTCTCTCCCTTACGTCGGCGTCAAACTCGTCACCCATTTTCCGCAAAACTCCGCTCTCAATTTGCCCGGCGTGCAGGGAAGCTATGTCCTTTTCAGCTCCACCACTGGCCAAACCCTGGCTTCCATGGATTCCACCGAACTCACCCTTTACCGGACCTCATGCGTATCTGGCTTGGCTTCCAAATACCTAGCCAGACAAGACAGCCAGGTTCTGGTTATGGTTGGCGCGGGTGCCCTGGCACCGCACCTGATTAAAGCCCATCTTTCCGCCGTACCCAGTTTGAGAAAAGTCTTCATCTGGAACAGAACTGTGGAAAAGGCAACCACTTTGGCTATAAAACTTAAGGAAAGTGGGGAATTTGCTGAGGTGAGTTTTGAGGGTTGTGGGTGTTTGGACGAGGTTGTCGGATTGGGGGACATTGTGAGTTGCGCCACGAATTCCGAGAAACCTCTTGTGAAGGGGGAGAGGATGAAGGCTGGGGCTCATTTGGATTTGGTGGGTTCCTTTAAGCCTTCGATGATGGAATGTGATGACGAAGCCATGAGGAGGGGAAGGGTGTTCGTGGACAATGAGGCCGCGATAGTTGAAGCAGGGGAGCTGGTGGGGGCTTTTGAGAGAGGGACCATCACGAAAGATGAGATTGGAGGATGTTTGGTGGAGCTTGTGAGAGGTGACAAGATTGGGAGAACCACTTCTGAGCAGATAACTGTGTTCAAATCTGTTGGTTCCGCTGTTGTAGATTTGATCACAGCACAGTTGGTGTATGAGACTTACATAAGGAGCTAGGTACACTATATTGGTTGTGTTTGTGCTAAATAGTTCAATAAGATTTATGAAGTTAGTAATAGTCATCGTGCAGTGCTTCAAAGAACTTTAAGCAATTAGATGATTGATGTTTATAAATGCTTTTATACATTGATATACTAGTTGCTTTGAAAAAGCAGTAATATACTAGTAATTGTAACATAAAAGTTGTTCTTTTACCATGGGAGAAGTTCGGCACTGGCCATGAATCATGTCAACTATGGCATTGCAACTCTTTTCTCATTTATGAATTCCTAAAGACTTACTGTGGGAGTATAATAAACTTTATGCCTTACTTCACTATAGAAATTGCCTTATGAACATGTTGCTCTCAGTGAATATACCAATAGAAAGATTAAACGCGCCAATTTGCAAATCTACGAGTTGCAATTAATCTTCTGAAGTCAGGCATATCAAGGTGTCATCAAACTACCAAAATCAGATGCTACAAAAACACAGAGGAGCCATTTCAAAACTTGGTAAACGTTGTTTTGTTTAGAGGTACAGCGCATGCCACGAGAACACATGTCACAGAGAAGTGTGATTAAACGTTGTACTACTGAAAAAATGTCAGCATTTGGACTCTGTTCCTGAATAAACCCTTGGGTCTAACCAAAGTTTGTTAACGCAGAAAAATTGTGATTCCTGTAATAAATTCAAATCAAATGTGATGATCAACTGCACTGTTCCAACAGTATACATAATAGAATAAACATATATATGCTTGTTCACAGAAATGCTCTGTTATGGTTTATCATGAATTTGATTCATTCCCGTATTTATGATAAGCCTTGATTCACACAGAGGTGGAATCTGAATGTAGTACTTGAGCCATGATTCACACAAAGCTCTCCCACTCAATAAGGGCATGTTTGTATTTGTAGTCAAACATATAGGAATGTATCATTGAGGAAAAAAGTGATTTTAATTATCCAAGATACTTGTTGCCAAATATTTTTTTTGTGGTAAGGTGATGATTTTTGGCAATAAACACATACGAGTTCTCAATCTGAGGAGTGACTAATGGGTTTGAATCATATCAGTTACATAACTTACTGCCCAATAAGTTTACACCGTAGAACATGGGGGAACAAATTCTATGATAGATATATCAAACAGGGACCTAGATTCCTTTGTAGGTGCTCCACCCATTATAGCTGTTCTACTTTCTAGCGACTAGAAATGTAGAATGCAAAAGCATGAACTTGTATCTCTTAAAGTACTTACAGTACTGAAGCTTTTATAAAGGGTAGATGCGTGTAGTGCATGAAGCTTCCACGTTATGATGTCAGAGGGAGGTAAATAAGTAAAAGGACCCTTTCCAGAAGTTGAACATGTGACCTCAGAACCTTACTATTGCGCCAAAACCCACCCTTGATACTAAATTTTTGCAGAGAAAGAACACAATGCATACACAAATTCTGGGTTGACTTTTAAAAGGTAAAAGTTTGTTACTTTTCAATTATTGGTTTATTATTGTCAACAGTGAAATATTATAAAATTGTAAGCAGATTGATGGAATGAAATGTTGGATGTGATGACATAGATAGATGGTAGGGGAAGCAGATTCGAAGTGTCATTTCTCAGTTATTGCATAACTACCCTAAGAACAATTTTCTAAGTAAAAAACCACTATCAATGAATAGTATTTCGCAGCATGTGCTGATAACACCTGAACTTTATTCATCCCCAAGCTGTAAAATGTTTTCTCATTCAAGAGAAAATCACTATTTCCTTTTCAATATTCTCCACCTCTGCTGCATTATTTGTGAGTGATCCAAAATTGAGCACATCACTGTTAATTACGCCAACATTTTCCCCTATTTCGAACGAATTTGCTTGCATGAACTGATTGGTTGAAGAGTTTTCTATATTATATTCAAGTATTTGGATCTAATTATGAATCATCGATAAGTCATTTACTTAACTGGCATCAACAATGAACAAACCAGAAAGCCAGAACACTCTTTTTCCTAAACTTATTTTAATCTTAAAGGTGTCACCATACTTCTGATAATGAATTTCCAACCACCTAAACTTACCATACCCTATATTTTGGCAAAATCCATGAAGTTTCCTTCAAAAGTTCATTAAGAAGAAAAAAGATGATAGAATTATTGATGATTGTGCAAAATGTAATCTGTGTAGAAGGCCTCTAGGAATGTATGCATTATCTTAACGTGGCTATACCACAAAATTAGATCGTGATTTGTTAAGTCACAGGGCTATTATTGTTTTTCAACTCCAATGCAAAAGAGAAAGTGCAGAGAGATAGGAAAGTAGTGCATATCTTTCCACTACTAAATGATAATGATCTTGTTTTTGGTTACTTTCACGTTTATGGGTCAAATAATGCAAATCTGCCCAAATAACACTTTCATAATTTTCATCATTGGTTAAGTCCTCTTGCCATTCCCACTGCACACAAACTGTGGATAACATTGTTCATTGTTTGGTTGAGAGATAAATAAATAAATCCGAATAAATGTAAACGTTGTATTTGGATGAGAAAATATTTATTTGTGTGAAATAAATTATTTAGTTATCTAGTTGGTTGGTTATTCTTCTTCTTCAGATAGTGAAAGGGTGGAGGTTGTTTTGGAAACTGAAATGATAGGATGACACGTGTGTAGTGAGTGGAAAGTACTCTGGTTATAGTCTCTGTGTTTAGTAAGTGGTGGAATGGCCAAAGGAAAGGATTGTGTTCCTAATTCTCTTGCTTTCCACGGCCACAACCATCTTCCACTTCTATTCAATTGTGTTCAAAGAAAGTGCAAAATTTATTGAGTTTCTATATACCATTTTTTTTCCGAATAAAACCATTTGAGAAACAAAAGTAGTAAATGAAGTTGTCTCTCCACTTCGGTATAAGGATCTCTCACATTTAGGATTTTGTATCTTATTTCAGTCATCACCATGAACCATCAACTTTAATCTATAATCTATAACAATATATAAAAGGGATTTTTCTTTTTGTGTACACATTTTAAAATACCAATTTTATCCTTTAAATATAATAATTTATTAAATTTTTGAAAATTGATTGTTACTTTTACAAGTTTTTTATAAAATCGACTATCTCTGCTTTTTCTCTTTTTCATTTATCAATGGTTATTCTTTCATCTGTTATGATATATTTCACTTTATTTTTAAAAAATATAATTTTAGTTTATATATTAACTTAATGACATTAAAATATTATTACCTACTAATATAATATCACACATATTCAAAAAATGCATACACACAGGCGCGATAACGCTTGTGTTTATGCTAGTGATATATAAAGGGATTATTTCATTTGTGTCCACATTTCAAAATACCAATTTTACCCTTTAAATATAATTATTTATTAAATGTTTTAAAATTGATAGTTACTTTTACAAGCTTTTTATAAAATTGTTTCTTCTCTTCTTCTTTATTTATCAACGGTTATTCTTTCATTTATTATGATATATTTCAATTTATTTTTAATAAATATAATTTTATTTTATATATTAACTTAAGCACATACTAATATAATATCACACATATTTATAAAATGTGTACAAACAGGCGCTATAGCGCCTGTGTTTACACTAGTACTAATAATAGGGATTTAAATATGGACAATGGTAGTTTAACACCAATACTACCATTTGACACTCATATAAATTAATATTTTATTCAAATAATATTTTATTAAGAAAAGTTTGTGTCAATGGTAGTTATTTGGAAATGGTGGTGTCAAAGTAACTTTTTCCTTTAAATATTAATAGTCCATTCAATTCAAAATTTTAAAAAAATAGGTTTATGATCGTATATCTTATAAAATGTTCAAGGTGACTTGCGTTTGAAATTCATTTCATTCCCCATAAATTACATTTTAGTTGATTTTTATGGCATTAGTGAGTAAAAACTGAATTCACAATATAAATGACCAATAAGTCTGTTATGATAAATAATATTTGGCACAGGGGAGTTCATTTACCAAAACAAAATTAAAATATAATTATTATGAAAAGAAAAATCTACCAATACTTTTATTTGGTTAATAAAATCTCATTTTTTATGCAGGGGAGATTATTGTAAAAAATAAGATAAAAACAAGGTGTGATATTGATTATGAAAGTAAATAAATACTAATTCAATCAATATTTTAAAAATATCTCTAAAGAAAGTGCTTTTGAATTATTTATAAATAAATAATTGTAAATGTGAGGCAGATGATAGTAGATCTCGACATATTTTGTTGTATCGTTCATTAGCATGTGTTTTTTTTTTATTCTTTTATGTTTGAGAGAAAATATAGTGAACTTGTCATCTAACGGTAAAAAAAAAAAGTTGGGTTGAATAAGAAATTTTTGAAATGGCTTAACTTATTTTACAAAATTCAAGATTCAAATTTGATATATTACTTGTCATTTCTTTTTTATGTTTGCTGTAAAAAGTTTTACAATTTTTTTACAAAATTTAATTGACTCATTAGTTTATTTGAAAGTTATTTCGTTTTATATTGTTTAACAAGTAGAATTTATCATTTTAGAAGAGTCAAATCCCATCCTTACGTACACTCTTTATAAAGTAGGAGCCAATGACATATTTTGGTGTTTAGCGTGATTCATGAACATGTTCTTATCTATAATCTTGTGAAGAAAATTTAGTGTTAAAGTTTTAGAACTCAACTAGGACTCAAAGTAAATTATTAGGTCATAATATATTTTTTTTCAAATAAACTTGAATTTTTAAAAGGGAATTTAAGGAACAATATTAAAGGTATACGACTAATGTATATCTTTTGTTTTTAACAAAAGATTTAGTATTTCACATTCACACCTATTGCTTTTCTAAATCATTATCTTAATGCACGCTGATAAAAAGAATTTATCTTAATGCACTCCCATGCTACTTTTATTTCAGATAAGGCCCCATTCTTGAAAGAATTTTTTTTCTCAATACAATACTTCTTTATTGTTAAAGTTAGTGAAATATGTTATACACTCCAAAGAAAGTCCAATATTTCATTCAGCAAAAATAAAATCCTTTGTTTGAATACAAGAAAAAAGGGTGTTGTTTATTCTATGTTTCTATTTTCTTATTAAAACCATGATGGGCATGTTAGTGTTAATAAATGATTTTCAATTATTGAATTAATAGACTGTTTTAATAAAATCATTTCACAGGTATTTGTAATATTTAAAAATTCAATAATAAATTATTAAAGAAAAATATTAAAAATCGATTATATTTCAAATATTTTCTAAAGAATTGATTATCACTGCAATATTAGGATCTATATATGTTTTAGTATATTTGTAAAAAAAATGCAATAAAAAATAACGAAACTATAAAGTAGTCATAACATAACTTATTATAAAGATACAAAGTTTATTATATGTAAAATCAATTCTAGATATAAACTTTCTAACTAAAAGCACCTCGTGGGAAAATCAATTTATATTAATTAAAAAACAAAAACAATTATAAATTATTTGAGACGCTTTTTAAAGTTGGAATAATATATAATATAATACTTTTATGCTTCCAATAGTTTTACTTGTTGAATTAAAATATAGTTTTCTTCCTTAAACCTTTTTCAAAAACAAAAATTGTAACACAAAAAAGGACTTACTGAAAAAAAAAATGAACAACCTCACTCAGGAGGATTAGTGATTTGGTTGAATTTTTAAAATTTGAACTAAACTCATCTTTATTATTCAATTTACATTTAAATTAAACTATTTTTTGTATTTCGTTTTTTCCTATAAAACGTTATAAGAAAGGCGTTTTCTATCAATTTTATGTGAATTTAGGGAGTGTCCCGATTCGTAAAATAAATTTCACAAATTTATGAAAAATTATGATAATTGATTACTAATTCCTTTTCAAAAATATATATTATATTTAAATATGATAAGTGTTCGGCACACCTAATAAAATTTAACATCACTTAGAGTCAAAATCAAACAAACTTTAAAATATTTATTTTTTTCTTTATCTTTCGAGACGTCTTTTAAACATAAAACTGTGATGGAGATCCACGCTACTCCAAAGTGATCAATATCTCCAAAACGCGATGGTTGATCTTGATGACTGCGGGAAGCAATTTTTTTCAAGTTTATTATTTTTCACTCCAAAGTTGTTCAATTGAAAACACACACTAATTTTCAATTATTTCCTTAACTGATTCAATTTTGAACAGTCCAGAGTGAAACCTTGTCATGTACATGCACAGCTACATTCATGAGAAATCTCCCCAATCTGTACGTAAAGACGACGATTGAAAAACTAATTAGTCAAAAGGTGTGAAGTTATTGTTTAAAGCATAACAGTGTTGAAGTACATGCATGTTTTCTGATACCAGAGTCATAAACACTGGTTTATTACTAGGTTAAGCCATATTTGAAATGTGCAAAAAAGTGTTTTTGTTTTTTGTTTGTTGTTGAAGTGGACAGTGTAAGAGAAGTTTTGTAGGGTATTCCATTGACCCAACACGAAACACAAACACGTACTAATTAAAGGAATGAAGAAATGAAGGGCAATGGTTGAAAGATTTCATTCTTTTACCTCAAAAATTTGGACCCCTCCCACAACCAAGGGCACAAATTAATGGTTTTGCATCAGATTTCATAGTGGTGGTCCCTTACAAAACTTCTTTTATTGTTTCACGAAACCTTCTTCTATCTTTTTTATTTTTTATTTTTTATTTTTTTTAGTAGTTACTGTTATTTATCAGTGAAGAATCATTGAGTTTCACTGTCATAAAAGATGCCTCAGAAGAAATAATTGTCAATTCATATTCTGATAGTGCTTTCTTTGTAGTAGCTTCTAACTTCGATACTCACCTATGCCCTGTAAACTAATAACACGTTAAAACCACACTTTTTGTACTCAAACCATTTACTTTCCTTTTAGGTCAAAACATATACTATTTTTTATTCTCCCCTTCGCCTCTTCCTTTTATATTTCATTTATTCAAAATTAATATACAAGTTTTTATAGACAAGTGTTAATTAAATATCAATCCACAACTTCAATAATTCATTCAAATTAACCCGTAATTAGTATTCAACTACGCTAATAAATTAAATGATTAAATATAAATATTAAAATATTGAATTCAACATTAGATTAACAAGTTGAATCTGAATCTACATTTAAAAGAGGTTAAAAGATATAAATTCAAAATTTTTTTGAAAAACAATAATTTATCAATAATACTTAACAATAGAAATGCATTTCAAATAAAAACATTTAGGCGACTTTTATTACTATACTTTATTAACTTCTTTGTTAGTTTGCGTCAAAGGATTTCTGGTCATTTTGTTTAGCATTCAATATGTTTTGGCTTCGATAGGATGAACACTTTTTTCTTTTAAATAGAAACTTCATTTTTTTCCATCCCTTTAAAATTTATACTTTTCATCATACATTGTTTCATCAAATAATATGTAAATGGTGTTATATCAATATACGGTCTCCAAAATAAATAAATAAAAATCAATTTTATTATTTTTTTCATTTATTTCTTTTATTTTTCTTTTCAAGTTTATCTATCACCCCAAATGAAAAAAATAAATAAATAAACCGGTAGACATGTCAATTTTAATTTTGGACCTCGGAAGAGAAAAGGATAAAAACATATATAATAAAAAAATTATATGTGATAAAAACAAAAGATTAAAGAGAAGAATTTTGAAAGAAGGAGTTCAAAGAACAAATGATGTGGTGATAGAGTGAAATGATTTGATTCCCTTGTAAGATGAATGTGTCGAAGTATTTTGTTGGCCCCAAATTAAGTGGGGATTCAACCATTTCCCAAATTTAATGGCTATGGTTTTTGTCACTTTCCAAACCCATGTATTGTGGAAAGCTGCAATTTTTCTTGTCAACCTTCAAAGGGACACACTGACCAATTTAGCGCGTGCATTTCGATTTCTTTTCTTTCCCTTTTTAACTTCTTTAGATGTTTTTTATATTTCAGTTCAAATAATATTTAATTATTTGTTTAAGAATATCATATTGTTGGTAAAGAGAGGATTTCACCGGATACATCATCAATAAAATCTGAATTCAATTATAAAACATTTTTTATTTATCATTAACTAAAAAGCATTTTTAAATATTTTTATTTATTTTTTAAATAAACGAAATTGAATGTTAACTTAATATAAACCTATTCGTTAATATAAGGCGCCAATAAACAAATTTTTATTAGATATTTTTTTTAAAAAAAACTACAACCATACACGATTCAATGCAAAAGGAATGGTCGAAGTTAATTTAGATATATATTTTAATTAAGTTTATTTTTTCCTAAAAAAGAACACACGATATATATCCTTATTATTTTCTAATAATGTTTAGGCCTTTCATATTGGAAATATTTTTATACCCGGAAATCATTGTTCCTGGATATTATGAATCATGGGATTGATTTATTTCGTTAAGACAACATTGCTGGAAATATTTATAATTTTTGTCTATAATATGTTATTTTTGATAAAATCATTAACTTAATATAATATTAGATATTGATTATTTAATTAGAATAAAATAGTATTTAGTATTATACAATCTAATATTATATCAAGTTGACGATTTATCAGAATTTTTATTTTAAATAAAGTTAGTATTTTTTGACTTTCCTGTGACAATGTTTTATGGCAATTTTGGTCAACGTTCACTTGAAAAAAGAAAATCCAAATACGAGACATATAGTTTTCCACAAAATTAAAATTTTTCCATACACCAAACACTCGTAAAAGATAAACTGGATGTAAACAAATTATTTTTTCCAACAATACATACTTCAGATTTTTTTTGAACTAAAGTTGTTTTTCCCATGCTTTCTATTAATTATTGTTTGTACAAGTTTCTCAGAAATGAATTGTCTAAAAAATAAAATCATGTTCTTAATCTACATGTAAGAATCTTAAGTCGATCGTAGTTATTGTGAAACGGAGGAAGAAACAAAATGCATAATTTTAGTGCAAATAATACATTACACTTTTATTCAAAAAATTATTGTAGATTAAGTCATTTTCAAAAGTTATATTTTCAGAGTTTGTGATTCTAGATATACAAAGTTTAAATGATACCAAATGTGATTTAAAATTATGTATTGTCGTATTGATCAAAATCCTCCATAAAATAATAATAATTGATAACTAACAATCTCAAACTTGAAGACGCACAAAATATTTTCTAACGTGCTTTTATTGTATATCCAAACCAAACAAATTTCTTAAAAAATATCCCGCGATTTACCTCTAGACTCGGAAACAAAAATAAAAATTTAGAAATAAATTGTATCTCGAGAAATTATAAAATAAAAGTTAACATTATTTTTTTAAAATGTGTTTAGCACTTCTTCATTTATTTCTAAGCTTTAAGAAAATAATATTAACATTTCACTTTTAAAACATTACAACTTCACTCGTATTTTTAAATACATGTTAACTAATAATAAAATCTATATTAAAAAACATGCTTAAAAATTATAGTGTGAGTAGTGGTGTAATCATAATCCTTCATCAGCTTTCTCTGCCATCTCATCTCCATTTATTTTTCGCTTTCTTGGTTTCTTCTTTGTTGGTGGCTCAGTTATAAGTCATGTCATGCAGAAGAAGAAGATGACAGAGTGAGTCCAACGCGAAAGAAGGGCGCGTGAGGAAGTTGTACGTAGCCTCCACACTGAAGTTCATGCAGTGCCCAATCAGATCCCAATGGTGTTTGTTAACAACTGTGAATGTGAGTGTGAGAATAGGACACGAACTTTCCCACTCAGGTCCCCCTTTGACATTTTCACAATGTCAATGAAAAAGCCCATTCATTTCTTTTTTTTATTTTTTGGAAAAGCCCAAAGCATATCTCTCTAACTCCCCCAACCCCTACAAGCTTCCACTCTCTCCCTCTTTTCAATTTTTCAAGTATAAATAATTAATTGCCCAACTCATTCAGTGCTCCACCAACCCCTCTTCTTTCTCTTCCCATTCACCTCCAAAAGTCAGCGCCACCATTTTTTTTTTCTCAGGAAAACAAAAACTACAGTCTCTTTGCTCTGCATACATGGATGAGGACTGGGATCTCTTCGCCATCGTGAGAAGCTGCCAATCAAATACTTCCACCGCAGCAATTCCAGAAACCACCACCAATACTACTTCATCTTCTCTCCTCACTTCCATTGTAGAGGAAGATAGATACGATGCATTTTCCTTTCCCAATACAGTGGAACCCATAACCAACGACTTCCACGAGCTGCACCAATTGTTTTCACCCTTTAACCCCACCACTACCCTTAGTGCTCCTGGCATCAATCCTAATTCCCCTTATTTTGCACAACAGGAAAGCCAGCAAATCAGTGACCACCTTCCCCTTTGGCCTCATTTTGTGCCAGAACCCTCCACCCCCAGCTTCAATAGATTCCCTCACCATCAACAACACCAACACAATCAACTACACTTACTTCACAAACACGAATTTCATACACCCCACAACAATTCACCCACACTTTCACCAAACACACAACCTCAAACACCCAAATCAAGAAAAAGGTATCAGCTTTTTCTTTCTTTCCTTTGCAAATAATCCAACTTTCAAAATACGCAGCTATAAAAACAGTATATTTACATTTACAATTCCCTTTTCTTGTTTTTGTAGAAAAAGCCAACAGAAGAAAATGGTGTGCCAGGTAACCGCAGATAACCTCTCGGCAGATTTGTGGGCATGGCGAAAATACGGACAAAAACCAATTAAGGGTTCTCCTTATCCAAGGTACGTCATCCCCATATGCTCATAAATTAAAATTCCCATTCAGTTTTTCTGTTAGTTTCTTGGGAAAATGCTAATACATAATTACGCATACATATTCCTAGGAATTACTATAGGTGTAGCAGCTCCAAAGGTTGTATGGCTCGAAAACAAGTTGAACGGAGTAACACCGAAACCGATATGTTCATCGTTACGTACACCGGCGACCACTCGCATCCCCGGCCAACCCATCGGAACTCTCTCGCCGGAAGTACTCGAAGTAAAAATCCGACGACGAATCCGCCGGCTTTACCCGGGTCACTCTCCTTCCAAGCCGCCCCCTTTTCTTCTTCTTCTTCTCCGCCACTCTCTCCAACGTCGCCGTCGGAAGATCCACAGGAAGCCGGCGATGTGGAACCTGACCCGGACATGGAAACCGACATGGACGATGACGGTGACATCCGATGACCCCATCACCGCCTTCTTGTGCAGCAAGTTTTGCATCGAAGTGACGTCGTCTCGTACTCTGGCTGGAAGAAAAAAAACCGGTTGGGTTTTGACTTCTTTCGAACCGGTTTCAAATCATGTGCTGTTCGGATCTCCGGGACCGGTTTCAGTTCACGTGATTGCGCCGTTGAATTATTACCTTCATCGGTGACCGTAGGATCATAATTGTATGTGGATCGTCTGATTCTCATCCTCCAAATCGAAGCCGTCACAGTTGGATCCTTGGCGTAGTTTTGTTCCTCGAGAATCTGCCACCTAAGATCAGCCACGTGGGTAACCTCAGACCTAGTATCTGCCACGTAATTTTATAGCTTTTATACATCAAATTTTATTTCCTCAGTAAATATAATGAAAATGATTGTTATTAATAAACAATAAGAATGATCAATAAAGAGAATAAATTTAATGTATAATTCAATTCAACCAAGTAAATTGAATAAATTATTTTTCAAATACGCGTGATTAGGTTGAAAGGATCTTATATTAAGAATGAGAATAAGGAAATAACAAATACATTATCAAGAAAACAAAACAGAGATTATTTTTTGTTTAATAAGATTGGTGAAAAAGTCAAACCTAGAAGTTTCTACATCATTGTGCACACGGCAAAACATGACGCCGGAGCACATACAATCTAAAATTGATACGAAGTTTAATCTGAATTTCTGTGATATTTTTTAAACATTATGATTCCGATTGTGTAAATAAGGCAAAATACAAATGTTTCATACCCACCCAAATGAAAGTTATGGGTTTCAGGTTGATTGTGATATATTCTTGGGACCAATTTCTCTAAACTTTTCTTATAAGCATGTTTGATTCATAGATTTTAATGTAGCTTGGTTAAACTCAGCATTTGGTGGTGAAACTAAACCTAACAAGATAGGATCAAATTTCGAGAAGAAGGAAAGAAGAATGATGTGTTTTACGATGAGTGTTGAAGAGGGTGAACGTGATACATCAAATGCTTTTGTTAAATGGTGGTTACATGACGCAATGCAACATGGACGTTAAGTCTAAATATGTGAGTTGTTATATGACCAAATGGCTAAGTAAGGTATAATTAATTAAGCGAATTTTTAATAGGAGATGATATGGCTCTCTGACTTAGTCATACTCCCATGTGCACCTTTTTCGGTGTTTAGATCATATTTTCAACACTTCAACCTAGTGTTCTCACTTTCCCATGTGTGCTGAACAAAGGGAACATAAATCCGTGTTTCTCTCAAACATTAGAATAACGATCATCCTCTCCTACTAACATTATTAAAATTTAAAAATTTAATTGTAGGTTTAAATTTTACATTAATTAAAGATGAAAAAGTTGTATATTATATAAGAAATAAAATTCATGGATTTATTATCTTAATATTTTAAATAAAAAATTATGTCAATCTCTTATATATAAATTAAACTCATATCTTATTATTATTATTTCTCTCCATTAATTATCATATGAATACTTAGAATGGTGTTTGAGTAGTAGTTAGATAATAAACAATCCAGCATTCATTCAAATAAATAAAAGATCAAATTAAGTGAAGAAATATCATTGATACATAAATAAATTAATATGCAGTTCTTTCAGCTTTGTTTCGAAGAATTTTTTTATTATAATTGTGGCTTTGCAAAAAAACGAAAGACCTTTTATAACAAACAAAGATATAGTTTAACTTGCACGACTCTAATGATTGGATACATGTTTCGATCCAAAGTATTGTTTTTTTTAGTCTAAAACCCAGTCGAAGTCTAAGAAAATGAGGGCAAGAAAAATTGATTTCGTTTTTCATATATCACTAATGTTTCGATTTCAAGTTCATCAAGTCTTTGTCGAGTTGTAAGAGGAATGAGGGTTCATCCTTTAATGGAAGACTAAGGAAGATCGTTTTAGTTTTCCACCAACGGATAATATTTCGATCTCAAGTTCATCGAGTATTAAGGTCAATAACTATATCTGAAATATTATTCGTTTTGAAACTTGAAATTTCATCACATTTTTGTCTTTTAAAAGTATCTTAAAAAATGAAAGGATGAAGAAATATTTACATTATCTTGACCTCGACTCTTATATATTATTGAATGTACGGAAACAAAATATATTATATTAGCAAATTTTAAAATTTATAGAAAGCGTAAAATATCTTCTGTAATTTATTTGAGCTTTATTTGTTTTAAATAAGAATTAAGTAAATACAAGTTCTTCAATGCAGTATAATTAAATAAATTATTTACAATTGATAAAGTGTTACAAATTTACAAGTATTCTCATAGAAACAATTGCTTGAGTTGAGTGGAAACGATAAAAGTCCTTTTCGAATATTTATTGCAATTGCATACTCAAAACTTGAATTTTAGGCCACTAGTTGTGTCAGTTGTATGGTGATAATTTGATCATTTTTACTCTAACAATAACAACAAATACGATTCAGAATCCTAGATGATCTATTTGCATAGTACTTACAGCTAGCAAATTAGTTCCTTGTCAAAGCTGAAGATACATTTTTTAAGATAAAAATAAATTTGATCAAATTTCAAATTACTTTAATTTTAATTTTTATGTAGAAAAGATAAATACTAATAATATACTCTTTACAGTGTCTAACTAACGGGGATCTTTTCGAGGAGGCTTACAAACTCAACGTATCAAAACAAATACTTTTATTAGAAAGATAAAAGAATGAATCTTTCTAGAAGAACCCGAGAAAATATATATTCTAGCCTAGGGATGTCAACGGAACAGGTAGGGTACGGGTAGTAGTTTCCCCGTATCTTATTCGCTAGATAAATATTCGTCCCGTACTCTCGTATCCATATCCGTCGGATATCCGTTATGCGGTACACGTCTATTTTTTTCATATTCGCGGGTATCTACGGGTACCCGCTGGTATTTACAAAATTATTTAAAAAATAAATATTTAATCATAAATTCAAATAAATAAAATAAAATACATCATTATCATAAATTTTAAATAAAGTTCAACCAAACTCAAGTTCATACAAGTCCAAATAATCATAAAAACAAATATAAAATAATATTTAACACAATGAAAATTTTTTAATTAGTGTTTTGATCAACAAAATTAAGGGCCAGAATGCTTTTGACTAATATATATATATATATATATATATATATATATATATATGGGTATTTTTATGAATTAAAGTTTAGCGGGTATGGGTATCCACGAGTACGGATACTATGATACCCGTACCCACCCCATTAATATGCGGGTATCAAAAATACCCGTACCCGCGGGTAACGAATTTTATTTGCAGATACCTGCAAGTACAGATATTTTTGACATCTGGCCTTAGCCCTCGATTTTGTTTCGTTCACATTACCAGAACAAATCTTACAAAAGTTAAAAGCAGCGAACTACATGAATAAAAGGTTAAATAAGTTATTTGAGCACAACCTAAAAAGAAAACAACATGTAAGCATCATTCACGTTAACAAATATAAAAAGGAAATGTTTCAACACTTTAAGGAGTGACCTCTACATGAACACTGGCCTTCCTTAAAGAAATGGATTCGTTTCCTATCCCTCACAATTATCTCCCTATCAACAAATTCTGTCAGATGCATTATAAAAGAATGACAGTGATTGCAGATAGCAGAATTCTTGTTTATGCGTATTGGAGCCATAGTTGGTGCCGTAAGAACACCAAATGCAAGGGCTAATTGCTCTGGGTGGTATAACTTATCTTCGTTCTCTTGGTATGGATACCCTCTGTTCTTCATTTCAGTTATAAAATACTCAAGCTTTTCATGAATCTCACCCTTATCTATCTTCTCACTTGCAGAAAAGACATGAATCCTACCTCTTACCTCCATCCAACACTGCCTGGGGCTTCTTCTTAAGCCTCTTTCTCTCATCAGCCTGCGAGTCTTGTCACCGAAATCAGATAGTCTGGCATTGTCATACAAGCTAGCAAGCAGCAAATATACTGCAGGATCACATGGATCAAGCTCAAGACATCTCCTTGCCATATCTTCTCCCAGTGGCACATTTCCATGTAATTTGCAAGCATTTAATAAGGTTTTATAAATTACAGAATCTGGCATGAAAGGCATTGTTTCAATAACTCCCATAGCTTCCTCTAGGCGACCACCTCTACCAAGGAGATCAATTAAACACACATAGTGATCCAACTTTGGTGTTATATCATATGTTTTTTCCATAGAATAGAAATAAACAAGACCCTGATTCAATAAACTACCTTGGCTGCAAGCAAACATCAGTGATAAGAATGTGAATGAATCAGGTTTAACTCCCGCTAACCTCATGTCATCAAAGGCAGAAAGAGCATCGGATATATGACCATTTGATGCCAATCCAGATATTAAACCATTCCATGACACTGTATCTGGCTCATTTATATCTTCGAAAGCTCTGTATGCATCATGCATGCTACCACACTTACTGTACAAATGAACAAGGCTATTTGAAAATGAATTACATATTTCGAAACCTGATTTAACAGAGTAACAGTGTAGCTGCTTTCCAGTTTCCATAGTGCCTAAGCTAGCTGCTGCTGATAAAAAACTTGCCAAGCTAAATTCATCCATCTTAACATCATCGTTGCACATGTGAGCGATGACTTTTAATGCCATTTCGTGATCTCCCCTTTGATTTAGTTTTGCTGCTAAAGTTGTGTATGTGATGAGATCTCTATGGTTCATCTTGTGAATAACTGACCATGCTTCATCTGTCATTCCTCCTCCAGCATAACCATCCACAAGAGAATTCCCTACAGCTATATCCACGTCTGCTTTTGTTTTTATGATATGTCCATGGATTTTCATTGTTTGAAAAACAGATTTCATTTTACTGCAAGCTCCAAGAATAGCAGATAGTGTAAAGGAATTTGGTTGCACTCCAGCTGCTTGCATCTCCCTAAACAACTGAAAAGATTCTTCTTCCAAACCATGTTCTGCAAAACCAGCAATCAAAGAAGTCCAAGAGATGACATTTGGCGAGTCTATCCCTCTAAAAGCTTCCACTCCATTTGCTGGGGTCTGAGAACATTTCATGTACATATCTACCAGTGCATTTCCAACAAAAATATCGTTCTCCAATCCAACCGTGATGACCAGTGAATGAAACTGTTCCCCTAGCCCCAATGATAAAATTGAGGAGCTAGCATTCAATAAGCTAGCATATGTAAAATTATTTGGTTGAGCTCTAGACAATCTCATATCAAGAAACGCATTAACAGCCTCTCTAATCTGAAAATTTTGAATAAATCCAGAGATTATGGTAGTCCATAAGTACACATCGCATTCAGGTGTCTGATTTGAGACCTTAATTGCATCTTCCACCCGCCTGCATTTTGCATACATATCAACAATGGCTGTCTTCAATATCAGATTCATTTCCACACCAAATCTGATTAACTGTGCGTGCAGTATTTTCCCACAACCCATTCCCAATCCAAGAAAAGAAGACATGCCTAAGAGTTTGACAAATGTGAACCCATTCGGGTAAACTCCCACTTCAATCATTTTGACGTAGACTTGTAGTGCTTCACTCCATTTACTAGTCTCCACCAATGAAGAGATCATGGTTGTCCAAGACACAACATCACCATCCGTCACAAAGGTAAGCAATTTGTGTGGCTCCACAGTGCCATCACACTTTGTGTACAAATCAACCAAAGTGGTACCCAGAACCGGATTCAGCTCCAACCCAAGCTTAACCACAGAGGCATGAATTTGAGCCCCAAACTCAAACTCTCCCAAGGCAGAACACGATTTTAAGGCACTGGACAAGGTGAACTCATTGGGGCATTGACCAGAACCTAGCATCATGTCAAACAACTCGAGGGCCTCAAAATGATACCTGTGCTTGGTGTGAGCCGATAGAAGCGTAGTCCATGACACAACATCCTTGTGAGGCATTTCATCAAAGAAATGGCGTGCTGGTCCAACTCCAAAGCATTTCGCGTACAAAGACAACAAATTGTTGCTCAAATACAAGTCTTGTTGAAGACCCACTTTGATCATTGTGCTATGGACACATGCTCCCTCCTCCAGGGTCTTTGAGTTGCATAGAGAGAGAACCTGCAAGCAAGTTTCTCGGAAGCGGCATGGAAAAAAAGTGTTAGCAATTGTTTTACTACATGACATCATGACCGAACGTTGTTTTGGGAAGATACATTCGTTGTTAGCAACAACTTGTTGCTAGCATATGCTTGGAAGTAGCATAGTTAATAGACAGCCTTAAACGGAGTATTGAAATAACGTTATCAAATGTCCAGGTGGGTCAAATAAAAGGAAGCTCCTTTCAGGATCAGAGTTATGGAATTGGTAAATCAACCACACACATTCGGTATTAAAAACAAATGTTTTTTTTTTCTAAAATAAAATTTGTATTTAACATTATTAAGTATTGTTGAATTAATTACACATATATCTTATATCTTCAATAATGATAAATTTTATCTTTAAAGCATTTTAAATTTTATTTGATTTTTTTCCGATATGCATATATACTTGTTAGTTTTCTGATAAATCTTTCAGACATGATTAAAAAAAATAAAACAATAAATACATTTTTTAAAAAATTTAAATTAGAAAATATAACAACAAATATTTTAAAAGATAAAAAAAATTAAAATAAATGAAACTACTTATTAATTAGAATAAATATAACATTTACATTACAGTTTAATTTTTCTGAAAATAAACTTTCCATCTGCATAAAAAGTTAAAAAAAAAAAAAAACTTTTCTCAACCTATTTTTTTGTAAGATTTTATTTGTTAAATATTTTGTTTCTAAGTAACACAATTCATTATACATCTATATAAAGAGATCTCTTCTTTTGTATCCACATCTCAAAATATCAATTTTATCCTTTAAAATATAATTATTTATTAATTTTTTAAAATTGACCCGTTACTTTTATAAATTGATATATTTCACTTTATTTTTAATAAATGTAATTTTATTTTATATAATCATCATCTACTAATATAATATCATGTATATTTAAAAAATGCGTACACACAATCGTAACAATACCTGTATGTACGCTATTGCTAGAATAAATCCGTTCAGTTCATTTTGACCCGGTTCGCTCAAAAATAAATTGGGTTTGAGTGGTCCATCACTAAAATCTAAAATGAGGGCGATAAAATATAACTACTTCCACAATTTTTTTAATTTTTTTAAAATTTATTTATATGTACACATATAAATAAATGTTTTTTATTATATTATTGTTATTTTAGTTATTAATTATCAATTATGATATACAAATTAAGACCGTAAAATGATAGATAAGTTACGTTTAAACCCAAACTAACAAGCGAGTATATTTGTTTTTTTGGTTGTGTTACAGTGTTTTGGTTCCATGCCTTCATCCAATTTATCTTTTGGATTAGTTTATTTTGTTCTAGCTTTTTCTATATATTCTGCAACAATTTTGTACACCTTTTGGGATCTCTCTTATAGATATCTTACAAGAAATTGATGGATGAACAACTTTATTCTATTTGGAATTGTTAAATATATACTTATATATAAAGTAAAAATTAATTTAAATTATCGAATTTCTGAAGGGTCTCTTGGAGTAGTTCTTGGAATTAGAAAATATTAAATTAATTTTTACAATTTTCTTGGTAGCATAGTGTGATTAATTAGATGATTTTGATTAACCACGTGTATTGAGTGGAAGCAGGTGTTTCTATAAATAGTATGAAAGAGATGAAAATATATGGCAACAAATTGCATTTGGAAGAGTAGGATCCGCTTCCTATGTGTTTGTTTGTTAGCATTTTACACTATCACTCCTTTTTCCTTCTTCCTTCTTCTTCTCTTTTTTTTTTTTTTGAGTATTCAATTCCATTTTCTCATTCCTCCTTCTTTCGATTCTCCTTCATCGAATAATACAGTTCTTTTGCCCATAACCAAACTTTATGCAACCTGTCAATGGACATTTACAGAACAATTTCTTTTTTTTTGTGGATTTTTTCTTGAAAAGAGGATCGCAAGAAGGATCTTCTCTTTAAAGGTAAAACTATCCTGTGATGGATGTTGCTTTATTTTATCTTTTCATCCCTAACCTTCGATTGCTGTTATCGATGGATGTTTGGATTTTTTTATTGCTGTGATTAACAATGGGGAATGCCTTACCCGAGTTTTGTTGGCTGGGATATTAGGTTTGAATCAAAGTACCGAATTAAGAAGATTCACAACCACTTTTCCCTGAATTTTTCTTGCTCATCAGAACCAACCAGGTTCCACTCTCAATTTTTGTTGTTTTATGAAAGAATGTTACTAGTCTAAATTCAGAAGAATGTGATTTACATGATAACAATAAAATAGTGATTATTAAATAAAGAGAAAAAAAATAACTTGTATATTGATAGTATAAAGAAATGTTTGCTGTTTCTTATGTTTATTAATTTTTATAATAGTTATCTTAAGAGTTATTATATCTCTTATAATTAATGTTTAATTGGTTAATTGTAATTCTTTCTACACTCACTGTATATAAACATAATTTTATTAAAAATTAATGATTGAGTTAAAATTATTTTTAAATTTTGATTCTTAGTTTTATGTACCAGGCTAATCTTAATACATAATCTAATAAGAATGCTTCTTCATGATATTAGTATAATATTAGTATAATATTAGCTAATAAGATTATGTCATAATATAATAGTATGTTTAGTATAATAAGAGCATGTTTGGACAAGCTTCATCGTAACTATTTATAAAAAATATAAGAAAATTTGAAATGAATATATTATATCAAAATTATAATTAATATAAACAATAACGATTTTATAAATATTATTTTTATATAATTTTAATTTCAATTTATATATAAATAAATTTTAGCTTATAAATTTTTTTTTCTCTATTGACCAATCTAATATGGCATGTAAGTTGTATAACTTTTACCTTCATTCCAAACTTATACCATCATTCCAAGACGCGCTGTTGTTTAATTATAAATGAAAGTTGTCTGATTAGAACTACGAACAACAACAGTGTGTCTAATTAGAACTACGAACAACAGTGTGCCTTAATTTTTCTATATATTAAAGTTGACTTATACACAAATTGAAAACAAAAAAATCAGAAAAAGAATATAAAAGGACTTTTATAGATTATGCATAAATTGATTTTAGTTTATAAAACAGTTAATTTAGTTTTGTTTTCATCTTTCTTTCCTAGAAAGAATTCATGAAATTTCTTCAAATATACTGTTATAATACTAGCAAGTATGTATAATGGAATACATAAGAATTTAGTCGTACTATATCAAATTGAACCCGTGTGCTTGGTTTGATGCAGATGTTTAATAGACGGTATATTCATATGGCTTCTTATTCATTAATGAGAGCGGACAACGTTGCTTGTATTAATATGAATGCTTCGACATTTTTGTACTGGCAGCGAACATACTAGGCTAGGAAGAGAGCACCCGAGTTATAACTCCATTGAGTAACGGTACATTGATCGGGTACGTAGGATTCTATGTTGGTGTAAGTTGGGTTGATGTCATGGTGTGCATCTGATTTAAATATTCATTGTCAACGGAGCTGCTTATGATGTGAAATGCTTTGCTACTTATTATTGTTATAAGTTGTTCTAATTTACTTTGGATGCATTCAACCCTGCATTTGCAGAGAGAGATGGTTGCCTTCGGAAAAAAGTTGAAAGAAAGACAAATTCAAGAATGGCAAGGGTATGTTTTTGCTCGTGTTGTCTGCCTATGGTTTCATTTTTACGCATGGTCATGATGTTGACTTTTAATTTAGATATTACATAAACTACAAATTAATGAAGAAACGAGTTAAGCAGTACGCTCAACAAATACAACTTGAAACACTAGATCGCCGCCATGTACTTAAGGATTTCTCGAGAATGCTGGATAATCAGGTCCGTTCCCATCGTTGACTGTATGATTTTTATTTTAGTCAGTGACCTTTTAACATTACGAAATTTGAGTCTTTTACTCAATTTAGATTCTGGTTTTGGATATGGGTAAAGGGATCGTATCAGTCTGTTGTGTTGTAGTGTGTTTCACTCACTTCCTTTGTCAATTCAGATTGAAAAGACTGTCCTTTTCCTGTTGGAACAACAAGGGCTTTTAGCAAGTAGGATAGCAAAGCTCGGAGAGGAACATGAAGTTATTCAGCAGGAGCCTCGTTTAAACAGAATAGCTGAACTACGAGAAGCTTATAGAGCAGTGGGACAAGAGCTATTGAAGCTTCTCTTCTTTGTGGAAGTCAATGCTGTTGGTTTGCGTAAGATATTGAAGAAGTTTGAGAAACGCTTAGGCTACAAATTTACTGATTACTATGTTAAAACTCGGGCAAATCATCCTTACTCCCAGCTTCAACAAGTGTTCAAGCATGTGGTAATATGTTAAGTTCAAACACAAATTTGCGTTTGGACCTCTGCTGAATAAAATGCATCGCTAAAACAAACTAAAACTTTTTTTTTCTTCCTACAAATGAACATTGACTGACAGATCCGAACTTGCAGGGAGTTGGAGCTGTTGTTGGAGCTTTATCCCGCAACCTTCATGAACTTCAGAAGAATGAGGAAAGTCAAGGGAGCTTCTTATCAATTTATGATCAGCCTACTCTTCCCCTTCAGGTTTTTTCTACACTGACTTTGTTTCATCATCTGATGTTAAGTTTCATGATTTCCGTCAATGTTTTCAGGAAAGTTTTAGTAGCTGCCTTGGAAGTAACACAAGTTTGGTGATTTTCCATCTTAATTACTTGGTCTTACTTATTTTCAGGATCCTGTTATTGATTCAATAAGAGCAGCGGTTGATAGGTTAAGTAATTCAACCAACTTCCTTAACTTTTTGGGGAAGCATGCACTTATTGTGGATGAGGAGCTAACAATACCTGTTGATGAACATGTTGATGATCAAAAATATCATTTTATGTCTCTTTTCCTAAACTTGGCAAACACATTTTTATATATGGTCAATACATATATTATAGTCCCTACTGCAGATGATTACTCTATGAGCCTTGGAGCAGCACCAACGGTTTGTGGTATTGTGATCGGGGCAATGGCAGTTGCACAGGTGTTTTCCTCAGTGTACTTTAGTGCGTGGTCAAATAAATCATACTTCAGACCTCTAGTATTCAGTAGCATAGTTCTTTTTCTCGGCAATGCCATGTATGCCATGGCATATGATCTTAATTCGATATGGGTTCTCTTATTTGGTCGTCTTTTATGTGGGTAGGTAATTTTGTATCTTTTACTTGCTTTCATTACTTGATGACCATAAATTTTGACTTTGCAGCATCATTTTATTTTGGGGAAGTATTATAACACTGTTTTGGGTCTAGTATCATAACCATTGTTGGTATCCAGAAGGAGACTAATGTAATTTGCATTTTACATTCTTAGTATAAAAACATATTTAGCATCTTGTATAAATATTGCCTACCATCATGAATGATTGGTGCCATTTTACGTTTCCCTTAATACTGAAGCTGTGGATATGTGAAGATACTAGTCAGATTAAGACTGAGATCCATTCATAAACGTCTGATTTTAATTGCAGATTTGGTTCTGCCAGAGCTGTTAATCGACGTTATATTAGTGATTGTGTACCTCTAAAAATCCGCATGCAAGCATCGGCAGGTTTTGTTAGTGCCAGTGCTCTAGGAATGGCCTGTGGTCCGGCGTTAGCCGGCTTACTACAGATCGACTTTCGGATTTTCAATATTACATTTAATCAAGACACCTTGCCAGGGTGGGTTATGACTGTTGCTTGGCTCCTATATCTAGCGTGGTTGTCGATCGCTTTCAAGGAACCTTCTCGTGGGATTGAAGAGAATCAAACACCACATCAATCCAATACTGGTACCAAACTCACATTACATCTTCCCTTTGCTGATTATTTATATTTTTCTACTGTGTCCTTACAAGACTGGTTGTCTGCATTAATCCTCTGATTTCATTTCTGGGTCCTACTATTTTTTATATTGACTGGATTGTTTGCCCTTTAAGTGATGACAGTCAATACTGAATATTTCATTAGTGACACTGGTATTTGTTTATACTTTTGACCACTGTCAAAATAAATCTAAAACAGTAAAATATCACATTCTTCCTCGTCAAAGGAAATGGAGATTGATGCATATATTGATTATTGATGCATCCAGTTTTTTAATATCTCTGTCTTTTGCTTCATACTTTACGAAGCACATGTATTGTCAGACCAGACCCTGTCTTCCTCAGAAGCTTTATAAAACTTTGTTGCTGTACTGCTACCCTGTGTAGTATTTTTTGAACCTTCCAAACACCACAATGACGTACTGAATAGATCAAATAAGGATATGAAAAAGAAATTAACAATAAAAACTGTAAAATCGTTGGAAAATATTTACCTGGAAGGCTATCTCTGGTGAATTGACAAATCTGCTGCCGAAATGTAATACTTCTGGCACTAAAGACTAACGAGCCGTCTCTAAAAATTAGAGTGTGTCTCTGTGTTCCGAGAGAATTTATAGAAAAACATCTAAAACCACATTTTCCTTACTTTATAATATCATAATTCAAGGGTAATCTATATGTTTGTTCATTCTTTTAAACTAAAACAATTGAAAATGACAGTTCTTTTTCTTGTACTAATAGAAAACAGTGCACTTGAAAAAGGCTTAAGACATCCATTGCTCACCAGTTCAGAAAATAAGGTAGATGAAAATGCTGACCAGGATAATGATGATAGTGAAGAAGCTCCAAAAGAATCTCGTCAGCCAGCCAATTCAATTGGAGCAGCGTATAGACTCCTTACACCTTGTGTAAAGGTTTGAGAACAATTCTAAATGTTACAGTTTCAACTCAAAATGTTGGATTTCCATCATAGATTATGAGAATTATGCGTGTTAATCTCTGTTAAATTTAACTTTTCACATTCAGCTTATTGTTGTTTTAGATTATTTAGAAGTGTGAAATCTTTGGTGTACAGTTTGTTTGATATCACAATTCACAAAGTTCCAAGTGAAAACCAAATAAAGGTTTTTCAGCTGACCAACGTTATGTAACATCTCAGGTTCAGTTATTGATATATTTCATGCTAAAGTATGCAATGGAGATTTTACTATCAGAATCTAGTGTCGTCACGACATACTACTTCAATTGGACAACAAGCACGGTTTCCGTTTTTCTTGCTTGCCTTGGCTTGACTGTTCTTCCTGTCAACATCGTTGTTGGAAGTTATATCAGCAATATGTTCGAGGACAGGTAACGTGTAGAAAACCTATGCAGAAAGAGATGCATGACAAATTGATAACACATTTTGGATTTTAATACTTGAGAAAATGATAAAAGCAATTATAGAGATCCAATCCAAGAGATAAATATTTTCACTTATCCACTAACATTAAAATTGTTGATACTATCCATCTACACACTAAGAGATCCTCTTTCTATTTGATCGTTTTGTAGGCAAATTCTGTTGGCATCAGAAATTATGGTTTTCTTAGGCATACTCTTCAGCTTCAATGTAATTGTTCCATACTCTGAGCCACAGTATGTCTGTTCGGGGCTGCTTATGTTTGTTTCTGCTGAAGTACTTGAAGGTAAGATCTTAGACTAAATATTGAGAGAGAAAAATATATTTAGATTTTAAAAAAGGAAAGAGCAAAAAGCATGTCAACATGGAACATGATGAAAACATATTGGGGTCATTGATCGTTACGATGTTTGACAATGATTTATGCTTTACAGGCGTCAACTTGTCACTTCTTTCACGAGTTATGTCATCAAGGCTTTCTCGTGGAACCTACAATGGAGGGCTTTTGTCGACAGAGGCCGGGACACTTGCACGAGTGATTGCAGATGCGACCATTACTCTTGCTGGCTATGTGGGTGTGAGTAGGCTCCTCAACATCACCCTCATTCCTTCCTTCTTCATTTGCGTAGTTTCCATATTTGCAACTTGCTACACCTACAATTCTTTATATTGATTACGCCTCTTGTATGTTTTAAGAAACTTCCTCACCAACTTCTTTTCTCCCTTCCAATTTTGATCTATCAACTTCTTCAAGCTCCATGAGGTAGTGAAACAGTAGTTAGGCTGTCCAATGTAAATTCTTCAGTTCCATGGATTCCTCATGTATCTACAATGGTCATTATTATTCACAATACATACAATATAAGACGCATGCCATTTTTATTACTATTTTTATACTCTGCACTTTACATTATTTTTCTCCCTCAGATATTACTTTTTTAAATTTTTTCTTTTTTAATTTCATTTACTTATATTCTGAAATTAAGTTCTTTAGTGTGTTCATTTAAAAAAATCAAGTTTTTCTTCGTGTGTTTTACAAAAGTGAAATGTGTTTGAATACAAAGAAAGAATACAAGCAATAAAAAATCATATCAGCAAACCTAAAAAAACTGATACCTAATAGAAAATCATAACAAAAAATCTAACAAAAAAATCTGAAAGAATATATCAAGATATCTCTAACAATTTCTAAATCTAAGTTATTTATAGATTAAATCATTTTTGTGAGTACTAATGGTGTTAACTATGTGTCACATGTCAACAAGTGATTTTTTTGACTTTTTAAAATTTGTTTAAAATTTATTTTAAATTTTAAAATTTTTTTATGATTTAAAAAATAATTGTCACATATCAATCTGACGTTGTGTCACGTGATTGAAACAATGTGATGTGGCAGTGGTAGTGTTAGGTGACACTATTGCATGTGAAAAATCTCGATATAATCCTTGTATGTGTTATTTTGTCTCAATTTGGTGCCAATTTTTTTAAAACTGAATCAATTTCATCCCTATATCAAATTTAAATTTTGTATAAATTTTACAATGGTATTTTTATTATAATTTATATTTTTAACAAATCTAAGTTTATTTAAATGTATATTTTGCATTGAATTTTATTTAAATTTTATTTTAAATATTTATATATCTATAATTTATAGATAAATGTTAGAGTTACTTTAAAAATAAAAACTTTATAAATTCAAATATAAAATTTTAAAATAATTTTATAACAATTTAAAATAAATAAATTTATTTAAAATTTTACAATTTATAAAGTTGTTATTTTAAAACCAACTCTAACCTTTGTCTATAAATTATTGATATATAAATATTTAAAACAATATTTAAATAAATTTCAATGTAAAATAAAAACTTAATCTTGTTAGAATTATCATTGTGACATTTATACAAAGGTAGAATTTTATCTCAATTTAAATAGGGACTAAAATTGATTCAGTTTTAAAAAGATTTGCACCAAATTGAAACAAAAGAACAAATACCACTGACATTGTCACATTATATTGTCTCTGCTATGTAGCGCAACGTCGGGTTGACACGTGACAATTATTTTTTTTAAAGGAAATTATAAAGAAAAATAAAAAAAAAAATCATGTGCTAACACGTGACACATAATTAACACATTAGTGTACTACTAACGAAAATGATCTAATTACAACGACTTTTTTAAAATAGGGATCAACTGAGTCAAATAAAGAAAATTGCTACATACTTAAGATTTCGTTATGGAGACCTTTGGAATGATTTAACCTTATTTATATTTGAAATTTTTTTTTTGTGTTTTTTCTCTTAAACTTCGTCTACGAATTTTAAAAAAAATGGAAATTTGGTCATTCTAAACTGTGTAAACGATAAAAATTATCACTAAATATTAAGTTTGAATATGACTAAAAATTAAATTCATATATTTTTAAATTTTGGCGGATTAATGTATGAATTCAGAAATATATAGACCAAAACCAATTTAAAATATATGAACAGATGCAAACATCCTTTCTTTTATATTTTTCTTATCTGTATCAATTGTATATATAATTTTAAATGATTTTTCTCTATATAGACATACATAACATGAAATATTTGTCAGTAATTCTATGAGGATTTTGTTTGTAGCTTGTCATGTAATTATACGTGTAGGAACAATATGTAACTTTTGTTCTATTTTTGTATAAAGAGGTGAATAATCAATTCAATTGAGTAATAGTTGATCAGTAGAAGTGTTATACATTGAGTCGAGTTGACTCACTATTAAACTAATTTAATTTGGATTACTTTTTAATGAGTTAAATGTGTTGTAATTTTATACGACTTAATATTCATTAAAAGATAAAGTATGTGAGATTGATTCAATTAAATATATTTTATTTTTCAATGTTTATATATTTATTATAACAAACAATAACATTATAAAAAGTTATTAACTTTAGTCTCCATTTTACATAAGTATAGTGTTAATACTTTCACAAAACACCATAATTAGGAAGTGAAATTATAAATAATATTATAAAGAAAAAAATATTAATTATATAATTGAATAACAAATAAATTAAACATTCAAATTTGAATCTTCTCAAATGAGATTCTAATCATACAAATAAAATAAAATATCAACTTTTAGTCTCTATTTTACTATAGTGTTAATACTTTCACAAAACACTAAATATAATTAGGAAGTGAAATTATAAATAATATTATAAAGAAAAAAATATTAATTATATAATTGAATAAAAAAATAAATTAAACATTTAAATTATTTGAAGCCTCTCGAATGAGATTCTAATTATAAAAATAAAATAAATTATTAATTTAAAAAAAAATAATAAATAATCATAATAAAAAAATTATTAGAAAGGTCTTATTAAGTTAAGAATAACTAATATACATTAGATTTTACAGAAATATATAGATAAGTATGATATTAAATAAAATTTAACTTAATAACCATTAATACAACTTTATTTTATTTAAAGGACAAAAATGTCCATAAATATTGTACAAGTGTGTTTAATATTTTATTTAATGTTCACAAATAAAAGTTAAAAATCAATTAAATAATAAAATAACTATATTTTAATGTTGCTAAAAATTAAATATAAGAAATTTTAAATTAACAAAAAAATCAACAAAAAAATAGTGTTAAACATATAAAAATTTTACCAAAAAAATTAATAATTAAAGTATCAATTTGAGATTTCATTGAATTGTTTTTTTTGCTTTTTAGTAGAAATCTTACAAATTTCAAAGTCCTTATTTTGTATCAGAAAGTTATTGTCTAACAATTTAAAGGATACTTTTGTCTTTATAAAATTTGTTATGTGCATTTATACTATTTTAATTACTGTATTTAATTATTTCAGCTTTTAATGTAAAAATAGTAGTATCAAAGCACATTAATTATTTCTTAACCAGTGCTCTAAGGCCTTTAGGACAAGAGTCTGGATTCTCTGTTGAGTTTTTCTGTGTTATCCTCTGCTGAGTATTAAAAACACATTGTTCTGATACTTCAAAAATAATTTTAATATATTTTAAAATTAATGACTATAATGTATTTTGAAGATACAATAAAGGAACTAACAAAGAAAAATCATAAAAAAAATCCAAACTTCTTAGGATACTGTTTAACATTATTCTTATTAAAAAATACACAAAGAGTTGATGTAATAAATTATAAGTCAACTTACTCATACTCATTTAATCAAATTTAATTGATCTTATATACAAAAATTTATATATATATATATATATATATATATATATATATATATATATATATATATTTATCTCAATTTATCTCAAATTTATAGTATGTGTGATTGACTCTGAGTTTAAAACCATTTTAAAACTTTATTTATCCTTACATATGCATAAAACCGAATTCAATGGCTAAAGAAGTTTACAAACAACGAAGAGCTGAATAAAGAAGCTCCTTTAGAAGGTATTACTTTATTGAGGCAGAAATCAAACACTGAAAAAGTTATGTCCATATCCAATCCAAGAAAGGACATGGGGAAGCGTGTTGAGTTACAAAATAATTACTTAGATTAAATAAAGAATACCCAACACAATAACAAAAGCTGGAATAGCTCAGTTGGTTAGAGCGTGTGGCTGTTAACCACAAGGTCGGAGGTTCAAGCCCTCCTTCTAGCGTTTTTTAATTTTTTTTTAATTCTTTTTAAATTTTTTTTTAATTTTCTTTAAATTCTTTTTAATTTTTTTTGAATTTTTTTTAAATTCTTTTAAATTTTCTTTAAATTCTTTTTTATTTTGTTTATTTTTTTAAAATTTTTAAATTTTTTTTTATTTTTTAAAATTTTTTAAAATTCTTTTAAAATTATTTATTTATTTTTTAAATATTTAATTTTTTTAAATTTTTTTAATATTTTATTTGTTTTTTAAATTTTTTTAAACTTTTTTTAAAATTTTTTTTCTTTTTTTTCATTCTCTTTTTTCAATTTTATTTTATTTTATTAAACTAAAACTACGTAATATTTCAATTTTTTTTTTATTCTATTAAACTAAAACACTGGGTTGGGAAATTTGAATCTACAACATGTGAGTATTTTCCTGGAGAGCAGCTCGTGAACTCCGTTTTCTTAAGTCAATTATGGGATGAAATCTGATTATGTGGGATCCACTCACTCTTTCAACTTGCATAGATGAATATAGTATTTTATTTTTCCACCTGTCTTTTCTTCTGTATTCCTCTGTGTTCAAAATAAAGTCCCTGTTTGCTAATTTATACTACTAACACTGCACCAATGCAATTTTTTATCAAATATCACGCTTAACAGTTCAATCAAATAGCACTTTATATAATATTTCCTAAAAATATATTTTCCTTCATAATTTGTTTTTATTCTGCCTCATTGTCCAGTAGTGTATCTTAAGCGAAGAGTGGCACATGATAACCAAAATTTTATTTGCAACCCCCAACCCAACACTGAACAAGTTCACGGGACCATGAATGAAGAACCCGTGATCAAAACACTCTCGCTCACAGTCACAGCAGACAAAAGAATAGCAGCAACAAAGCAACTTAGCCACACGACAAAACTTCTTCCATGATGACAACGACCCTTTTGGATTCTTCCTCACTCTTTCCAACCAAACGCATCCCGTGACTTCAACAAACTTAAACAAATCCAACAATTCAAATTATAATCTAAGACCTTTTCCTGTTACATATCCGCCATTCAACTCTCCACTCAGCTCTTCCAGAAACTCAAATCATGGAACCCAACTTATTATGTTCTTCACAAAATTTTATCAAAATTAACAATTTTGAATATCATTGTAAATCAGATGTGTCAGTTTTATGCGTAGCCATCCATCATGTGCCTACAGTATGAAACGTCGCATTCTTGAGGTACATTATTGTTGTGCAGTGTCTTAGGAAAATGAAATACGACACACTTGTATTAAATCATCCAATTATCCAAATTATGGGATTCTCAAGAGAAAGGCAACAACTATATCTAATGAAGAAATGAGAATATTGGAATAATTTTCTTTAGAGGAGAACGAAAAGTCCACTTCATATCTATGAATCAAACTTTTTCTGTGGCTGTATTTCCGATTATATACTTGTATACTTCGTAGAAACCAAATAAAACAAAAACAGTTCATACGATAAAAGAAAATAACACTACAACGTTTGATCATCGTGTTTATCGGTCTCTATTATGTTTTGGATCTCGACACCCTCCGAATCAAAACCAAGAAGCAAAGCAAACGATACACCACAAAGAAGCTGATCAAGATGTACACGTTGGTCCACCTTTCACTCTCCTTAATCCCTCTCTTCTGTAGCACGTCAGCGCCGGTGATCATGCACTCTTCATTCTCTTGGTACCATATCAAACACTTTGTCAGCAAGCACGAGTACTCGTTGATGAGAAGAGCGTCAAGAGCATATTTGTACATGGACAAGAAGTGCATGAAGAGCCAGTACTTGGGCAAGCTATCCTTGGAGATAAAGTAACCGGAGAACAGAAAAAACGCCGCCAGAAGCACCGTCAAGAGGGAAGTTCCGGAGATATAGTTGGGTGCAAGAGAGCTCAAAAAGAGTACGAAGGAGTTTGCCATGAGAACTATGACCCAAATGACGAGGACAAAGTAAGCAAAAGAAAACCATGAAGCACAGAGGCCAACTAAGAAGTAAACCGGGATAGAATACATAACAGCAACAACGAACAAGTAGGGCAAGAAAACAAGCGTATTTGCAATGAGATGAGAAGAGAGCCTATAAACCCCACTGGAAGTTTCTCTTAATATGATAGGCCTCTCGTTGATGAAGATGGGAAGGGTTTCGGTGGTGGAAGATAAGAGAAAGGTGAGAGTGAAAGCAAACAGACCAAACCTTTTCTCGATCCCTTCTTTACCAAAACCTATGTTGATATAAATAGTTCCCAACACAAGCCCCACCAGAAGCGCTTCAGCAGTGTTGGTCAGAAGAAGTTGCCTTGTTCGGTAAATAATCTTCCAAAATCTGACGTAAAGAGTGAAAATCTCGTGCACCCTAGAGCTTTTATACATGATGCTCTCTCCACTGTTCCCTGTTCGTCCACCACCAGGAACCAAATTTACTGAACTTGAACTTGAACTTGAACTTTCAGGCGACTCCGGAAGACTGGGTGGAGTGAGAGGTTTAATCTCATTCAAAATCTCCATGGCATATTCCAAGGCATTGAGTTGGTGAGGGACGGTGTAGCCATTGGAGTGCAAGAAGGCTTGCAAGGTGGCAACGGTTCCATGATGAACTACGGTTCCCTTGGAAAGCAGCAATATCCTGTCAATGCAGGAGAGGATCTTGAAGCTGGGTTGGTGGATGGAGAGGATGATGGTTCTGTTGCGAGAGAGGCAAGTTTGTTTGAGAATCTGCATGACTTTGAAGGCGGAAGTGCTGTCAAGCCCCGAGGTGGGTTCGTCGAGGAGTAGCACGGCGGGATCGTGGAGGAGGCTGAGACCGATGGAGACCCTTCTGCGTTCGCCGCCGGAGAGGCCGTGGGCGAGGCGCGTGTGGGCGAGATGGGAGAGGCGCAGTTGGGAAAGGAGTTGGGAGACGAGGGCGCGGAGGTCGGGGGCGGAGGGTTTGAGGAGGGTGGCGGCAAAGAGGAAGGTTTCGGAGACGGTGAGGAGAGGGAGGGAGTGGTCGTGTTGGGGGACGTAGGAGGAGAGCTTGCGAAAGGAGGAGGGGAGGAGAGGGGAAGAGTTGAGGGAGAGGGTGCCGTGGGAGGGGAGGGTGCGGGCGGCGAGGATGTCCAGGAGGGTGGACTTGCCGGCTCCGCTAGGGCCCACCACGGCGAGGATTTGGGAAGGGTGGGCGGTGAGGGAGACATCCTTGAGGATGTAGGCTGGAGGGGTGGTGGTGCAATGGTTGAAGAAGAGAGGCAGTCTGGTGGAGGAGGATTTGGTGTAGCATATCGAGGTGGCGGTTAGTGTGTAGGTTTTGGATGGTGGTGGCGGTGGCGGTGACGATTGGTGTTCCATGGAGGCGAGTGAGAGTGAGGATGGGTGGTGAGAAGTATGAAGGATGGGTTAATTTCCATTCCAGTGTTGTGTTGAAGAGTATAAGGATAATATAGAATGTGACAAAAGGGAAAAATAATTAAAAAAGTGTTGTGGTTAAGTGCATTGGCCTTTGGTGTTTGGATTATATTTTATTCTACTCAAAACAATTAGTAATGAAATAAATAGGTTGAATATCTATATTAACTAATGAGAACTCTCATATATTTTTACTCTCTTTTTGTAAGCTTTGGATTCACTTTTTTTATAAGATAAAATAACTAATGTAACTAAATATGTGGAATTAAGGTTAATTTAATTCTTGCAGTGACATCTATTATTAGTAGATTGATTTATTCTTGTTACACTAATGTTATTATTATTTATTTCATTGCTGCTTGTTTAATGCAATCAAGTCCATGTTAAGATAATTGCATTGGAAACACGCAAAACTTTCGTATAAAAGATCTTAATCTATTGTTTGCAATAAAAATATTATGTTTGCATTTATGAGTATCCATGATCACAAAGAAAAAGTTGTGATTTTATTTTAATTTCTGATTTAAATTAAAAATAAATAATCAAATCTAAAGAATTGAATATGTCATGCTCGATAATACAACTTTCAAGTTTGTGTCATGATGTGGGGAAAATTTATTTCTTTCTTGAAAAACAGTATATAAACTTTATTATTTACCCGGTCTACTTCCATACTTGTTTATTGAATGTTTTATTCTTAGTTCAAAATAACATTACATAGAGAATGATTTTTCTTTTTCTGAAAAAAAAATGTCGGGAGAGAATAACGTCCTATATTAAGACAGAATATCAAGGAAAAAAGTGATAATAGAAAACATACATACATATAATACTATAATGTTCTACTTATTTAGTTTTAACAATAATGGGAGTTGAAATTAAAAGCACACAAAAAATAAAGTATCTGACAATCTTTCATTGCGACAAATTTTGTGTTTGAATGATTTTTCTCCGTAAATTAATTATTTGGATTCTCAAATTGTTTGGTAAAAACATTTGTCATAATTTATTTACGAAAAACATATGAATCTATGCATTACCTGGCTGTGCTTTAACACTCTCATTTATATTATTACGAGGCTTTTCTGAGAGGTGTATGTGCGGCTTAAGGAAAATCATGTGGCAAAGCTATAACTCAACTAGATATAGGAATTAGGAATACATATTTGGCCTCAGACATATTCGTTCACAGTTCAAATTTTTAACCAAATAGCAATAAGTCGAGGATTATAGTTATGTCGTCTTTAAATTGAAAGTTTTGATAAAAGGTTAAAAGAGAACAAAATATTTCCTTAAAAATAAAGTGCTATTGTTTTATGCATGTAATATGAACTTTTTTGATCCTCCATCAAATACAAAGAAGCGAAAATGCATGTTTTAAGTTTGATCAAATAATTTACTTACCACAACTTTAAAACAAATTCTTGAAATGTCATTTGAGTTATGATCCTATCAAGATGTAGTCTTTTTATTTAAAGAAAATATCACATATCACATTTACAGACTGATCTTAGTGTTAACACAGAGGTTTTGGCTCCCCAATTTTTGTTTATTTTTATATAAATTTATATATTTTTTAAAAATTTTAATATGTTTTTAATATCCCAAAATTTATTATCTATATAAAAATTTTGGCACTTTTAAAATATTTATTAAAGGTGTATTATTAGTAACTTCAATTCAATTTATACAAGGAACTTCAAACCAAAATATTGAAATATTAAATTTTTTTATATGATATATTTATATAAATGTGAAAAGTCTCTATAGTGTTTAACTTTTAGCATTTTACCCATCATAAAATTTATACTCATACTTATTCTTAACAAGATATTAATAAAATAGAGTTTGTGACAAGTCACATTTGATGAAATTAAGGTGATGAACCCCACTTATTTTTCTGTTTATTTGGTTTTTCGTATGTAGTGGGTTTTTCACGACAGAAAATTAATATTTTATTGTACTTTGGGAAGTTGTACATATTTTTACAATTCATAATCAACTATCTCGTCCGTGACAATGCATGCATACATTGCATATGAGTGTTTCATTTGGAAAAAGGTTCTTTAATTTCTGAATGGAAGAGTTCTCAAACATTTATTTTTTGTTAGTTCAAGGTTAAAAAAATATGCAATCAAATTAATTAAGGTGGTTGGGTTTTTATTTGTATATTTAAAAAATATGCATTCAAAATTAGCACAAAAATCTCTACACGTTTATTACAAAATAATAAAAAATATCTCAGTATGAATGAATGCCAGACTTTGAAGACAAAAGACTCAACCTAAAAAGAATTCTATTCCTATAGTATGAGAAAATCGATTTATGATTTTTAATAACAATGTAAATTTAGAATATCTAACATAAATCACCTTTAGATGTTATTAAACCAGTCTAATAAAAACAATGCACTAAAAGAGTAAAAGTAGTTAAAGTGTGAAGAGATTAAAGAGGTTACTTTTCTTTGGTTGTAGACTAAAAAGTGTAAGGAATGGATAATTGAAAAATAGTATTAAGTCTGATTTAAGGTAAGAGAATATATACTATCTTTGGTCAGTTGTTAACAAAATTTATTAGTGAGTTAGCAAATTATATATATATATA
>Ga0214542_1000145_pt1 | contig 103074 bp, 59 predicted proteins | sample CNSS1metaG_FD_160096 | JGI IMG/M metagenome (GOLD analysis project Ga0214542, IMG submission 160096) | Root nodule microbial communities from cowpea collected in UCLA plant growth center, Los Angeles, California, USA - CNSS1 | ecosystem: Host-associated > Plants > Roots > Nodule | place: USA... | reverse complement strand
CTCTTCTTTTGCTTTTCTTAGACTCTCCTCTTTAGCCTTTTCTTCTTCCTCTCTTTTTTTCTTCTCATTTATCTCTCTTTTCTCTTGTTCTCTTTTAGCACAAAGCTTCTCGAGCGCTTCTTTTTCTCTCTTCTTTTCAAATTCTCGAAGCTTTTGATGTTTAGCTTGCTCTCTCTTGTATTTTTCTCTCTTTCTTTGTTAACTCAAGAGCAAGTCTAAATTGTGCTTGAAATCTTTTTCTAGTCTAGAAAACTTATCAATGTTTTGGATGAATGCATCCCCAATGTTAATAAAGTCTTCTATCCTAACTTGTTGTGCTTTAGTGATCCTAAATGAAGGGGGTATGAAATGTTTCCACATGCATGTTTTTAATTCATAAAATGTATTGATGTATGATGTTCTCCCCTTTTGCACTAGATATTGCCTCTCTTGCCACCAATCAAATGCACGTCCTACAAATCTAGATGTAACATGCCTAAGAATGTCTATATGACTATATTTACTAAACATTGGTTGCACCAACTTCTCGGTATCCCACATCCAATCTTTAAATGATATTGGTCCTATATCTTCCCCAAAGAAAGGAATGTCACTATGAATGGTTTGATGCAACTCATGACTATCATTATGCCTACCTAAATGCACACTATTATGCCTATCTACATGCATACGGTTAGAAAAAGAAAAACTCATTTTGAAACACTTTTGACAAAACAATTATTCACAAACTTAATGAATTTCTAAAGATAAAGTAGTGGAAAAGAATTCTAGACATACTCCCAGGAAAGGGAGGTGAGTCACATGGACAAGCTTAGGAACCAAGCCTTTCCTAGCCAGAGATCTCTAAAATGCTTTCACAAAATTTCTCAATAAAAATACAAATGAAACAGATTGTGTGAAAAACAAATTAAGAAAGTGTGTGAAGAAAGTGAAAACTTAAAGACCAAAAGAAGGTCAACTAGGTGTTAAACACATTCCACCTAGATATCACGGTGACCTAAAACATAAATGGCAAACACAAAGCACACAAAACCTGGACATTAAAAGCATAAAACAGAAAACATAAAGGCGAAAAACATAAACTAGACGAAAAAAATAAAAAAATTCCTAAGTGAAAATTCAAGTGGCCTTTGGAACCCCTTGAACCTCACACTAAACGCTCAAACTATTACAAACTTGCTAAGGATGGGATTGCGCTAAAGCATTTTCCCACCTAAGCCAAATGAAAGGAAAACACTGAAATCTGAAAGAAAATTTACACAAAATCCCGTGACATCAAAACAGAAATGACAAAATAAAAGAAAGCTATGCTATGTCTCTCTCTCGCCCAGCCTCCAAATAAGTCTCCCTCAAAATGGCTTTCACTTTTAGGGTCTCAAGTCCCAACTCACTCCTATGAATCTCTCGTGATGCACTCCATCCAACTTCATGTGGTGCGCTTAAGTCCCACTCACTCCTGTGTTCCCTCGACAGTTTACCTCCCAACAGGTTTACTCACAATTCCACCTTCAAGAAAAGGTTTTACCTACAAAGATTTCCAAAACAGTGAGTTGGAAGTAAAGTGAACCAAGAGCATGCACAATCTTCCACATAAGAATAACAAAGCAGAAAGCAATAAAAGCTCAAATGGAAGAAGTGGACAACATCAAGTGAAAGATTAAATGACAAACTGAATGGAATAATCCAAGAAGACAAGCAAGAAACAAGCTAAGAATTAAAGGTGGCACACAAAAGGATCCTAAGGAATGTGTCTAGAATAAGATGAATAAAACCAAACTCAAACAAAGACTCAAAACAAGTTGAATCAAGAATAGAACATATGCAAACATAGTTGACATGGAAAGTGACACATACTGTTGTGAATTAACCTCGTTTCTTTCTTTCTTTCTGTTTTGAACTCAAAGTACTTGATTCAGTAATCAATTTCTATTTTTCCAGATGTTGCAGCTATCAATTCTGTTCACTGATTTTGTTTTTCAGTCCAAGGTCACATGGGATGCTCTTTCTTTCACAAAAAAAAATTCACAACAATATATCCCAAATTAACTCAACCAGATACATATGACTATGGAAAGCAAATGATTCAACTAAAAAAAATTGAAAGAAACAAAAAGGAAACAAAGAAACAAGACACAACAATAGGCAACCAGAGTATGCTTGGCCAGTGCAGTGAAAAATCTGATAATAGAAGCTTACCACACAGAAACTGCAATACAAATGATATAGCAAAACTGAATTTATGACACAACAACAAGTAGTAATTTCAATTATCAAATTCGGAGAAAACAGCAGTTGCAACTCAACAAATTACATGGTATAGCTGAATCTAAAACATGAAGAGATTAATGGAGCAAGAGTCAGTGAAAATATGGAAACCATTGAAACTGATATAGGCACTAAAACTGGATGCAAACAACACTGACGCTGTGATTCAAACCAAATGAAACAGTTGCACTATGAATACAAACTGATTGAAACAGAATTGAAAAACTGTTGGTTCAAAGCAACTGATATTGAACACAATGTTTCACTGTGAATCCAATGTTCACTCCACAATTCAGTCAAGCAACAAGGAGAATCAAAATAAGGCCAACTGATGCAACTTGTAAGAACAAGAGCTGAACAAGGCAGATTCAAAAGCAAGCAAATCTAAACACACATGGCCAAGTAAGATATGCAACATTTGAGAGATCCAGACAAACTAAACCAGCACTAGACAAAAAAAATGAAAACAAAGTACTGGTATTCAAAGCAAATAGACACTAATTGTAGTGTTGCATTCAGATTCCAATGACTAAGCAATATGTGGAAAATCTGGACATGAATTGAGCAAAGTAAATCTGTATTGCAGAAGGAAACAGGAAGCCCGTGAATGCTCACATTGACTGATGCAACGCTCAAATTCAAGCAAAAAAAATATTAGGCCAACAATGGAGTTCAAACAGCAACTAAGCAATCAAAAGAGCAAAAACACAGCCTATGTGTGGACCAAAACCAACTAGAATTCCACTGAAACGATTTGAACAGAGCATATGTATCATCAAAGCAGTGGAAACATGACAGGTTTGGCCAGCATAATCCTTGGCAAGCACATGAATGGCAGAAACAACACAAGAACAATGAAAAAGAAATAAGGCATGAGTAAAACTAGGAACAGCTAGAAGCATACACTGCAAAAAAATTGCCAATTATCTAATAGTAATTAAAGAACACCACAAAACACAAATTGAGATACTAGACACACATTTTACAATTGAAACAGCACACAAAAATTAGGGACAACTCTATGGAATCAGTGACATATCAAGCAACGAAACATTACCGAGGACAAAACATGAGATTATAAAATTTTAAAGCTAAGGAAGCAAAACTGAAATTAAACCCTAACGGACATGCATTCAGCGGCAGAATGAGCGAGCTAAACATTTCAACATCATAGTTATTGATTCAAGGTAATCTGAACAATATTAATGAATCAATTTCAGCACAGATTAAGCATGAAAGTAACAAATTAGGAAAGACGCAATCAAATATAGAACAAGACGAAATCAAACATTTGAAGAAAAACAAGTAGAGATAAGCTACGAATACTTATCTTGCGATACTCCGAGAAACGAGTGGCTCTGAATACCACTTGATGAGGCTCCTCCGTCGCGGTAGTCGCCGGAAACGTCTCCCAATCGGTGTTCGACCGATTGAATCTCGCAGAAAGCGAGGGAAAACGCAGCGGAATGGTTCGTGTATGGTGTTTAGGCTTGAATCTCACTGGTTTCGGAAACCCTAAGAGGTAAAAACCTAATCTAGGGTTTGGGTGAGCTGATGAACAGTGGGAGTGATCTCTATCGGAATTCTCATTCATCAAAGCTTCTTTACAAAGAAATGGTCTGCCCTTTTATAGAATCAAAGGCAACCGGAAAGAAAGTAACAGAAGTCTAACGGCAAAGCTGCCATGAACATCATGAACAAGTGAGCAAGGGAGCTAACAGAAACTAGGATGGGTAAGGATGGCCATCTAACAAATCATAACGACAAAGGGTTGTTGAAGAAACGTGAAACCCTAAAAGCGTACTCCCCGCGTGAGTGAATCAGAAGTGGAAAACTTAATTGAAATGTTGGCTGCAGATAGGGCACGAGAAGGTGGAGAGAAGCTGGTTGGAGGAATTGGGCTGGAAGAAGGTTGGGCGAACAAGAACCCTAGTCGCACTTATCTTCACTCTGGATGCACATTGGAGAATGGAATGGAAGCGGTGAGTGTTTGATCTGTTGATGCAGATTGGGCTTAAGCCCAATATCATTGATTCATGAGCAATGGCTAGTGTGATAAAGGAAGCCCATCAAAGCTGATTGAAGACGACACATGAAGGTGCGAACCCAAACAGAGGATTTGTTCTGCTGACGCGTGGATGTGTGAAGATGAAGAAGCAAGCCGCGCTTGAAGGTTTTACAGACGCAGGATGTTTGGAAGAATTGAGCTCGGGCCTAATTAAGTTGATGGTTCTTGGATCGATTGCTATTTGCAAACCCAAACAGTTGTACATGGAGAAAATGTAGTATTTGATGTAGACGAGAGTTGGGCCGCAGGCCCAATGCCAATTCTTCAATTGGCAGCATAGAAAATAGGCTGCATTTAGCAAACAAACCCAAATTAGACACATTTATTAACTAAAATAAAAGAAAATTAAAAAAAAATAAAATGAATAGGCCTAGGCGTTGGCCCAATGCTATAAGCCTTATTGGGATCACATCAAGTGCGGTAGAGACCATCCAATCCATACCTGTAGCTAGCGAGTATGCGGATGTGTTTCCAGATGAAGTACCAGGGTTGCCGCCGAGTCGAGACATTAACTTCACCATTGGTCTCATTCTTGGTGCTGGTCCAGTGTCCATGGCTCCATACAGAATGGCACCGGTTGAGCTTGTAGAACTAAAGAAGCAAATTGAGGAACTATTAGAGAAGCAGTTTATTCGGCCGAGCGCGTCACCATGGGGAGCTCCAGTTTTGTTAGTGAAGAAGAAGGACGGGAGCTCGCGACTATGTATGGATTATAGGCAGCTGAATAAGCTGACTATTAAAAACAAATATCCACTGCCAAGGATCGACGACTTACTAGACCAGTTGAAGGGAGCCGGGGTGTTCTCAAAAATCGACTTAAGGTCGGGATACCACCAAATTCTAGTGCGACCGGAAGATGTGTAAAAGACAGCATTCAGATCACGATACAACCACTATGAATATGTGGTTATGCCATTTGGGGTGACGAATGCACCGGCAATATTCATGGATTACATGAATAGAATTTTCCGACCTTGGTTGGATAAGTTTGTTGTTGTCTTTATTGATGACATTCTTATCTACTCGAGGACACGGGAGGAATATGCCGATCACTTGAGGGTAGTGTTGAAGATACTCAGAGACCACCAGTTGTTTGGGAAGCTGTCCAAGTGTGAATTTTGGCTAGAGGAGGTACAGTTTCTTGGACATGTCATCTCAGCTAAGGGTATTGCAGTAGACCCGGCTAAGATTGAGACGGTGCTTAACTGGGAAAGGCCTAAGACATTGACGGAGGTGCGAAGTTTCTTGGGCTTAGCAGCTTACTACAGGAGGTTTGTGGAGGGGTTCTCAAAGAAGGTGAACCCATTGACATAGCTGACAAGAAAAGATTAGCCGTTCTCTTGGACCGAGCAGTGTGAAGAGTGCTTTGAGGAAATGAAGAAGTGTTTGACTACCGCTCCGGTGCTAGTGATTCCGGATACCGAGAAGGTGTTTGAGGTGTACTGTGATGCCTCCTATCAAGGTCTGGGGTGTGTATTAATGCAAGAAAAGAGGGTCGTGACATATGTTTCTCGTCAACTGAAGGTGCATGAGAAGAATTATCCGACTCATGACTTGGAGCTAGCCGCCATAGTGTTTGCTCTTAAGTCTTGGAGGCATTATTTATACGGCTCTCAATTCCGAGTATTCAGCGACCACAAAAGTTTGAAATACTTGTTTGACAAGAAAGAGCTGAATATGAGGTAGCGTAGGTGGATGTAGTATTTGAAAGACTATGACTTTGAATTGCTCTACCATCTAGGCAAGGCAAATGTTGTAGCCGATGCTCTGAGTCGGAAGAAGATGCATGTATCTTGCATGAGATAAAGGAGTTAGAGTTGATTGAGAAACTCCGAGATATGAATCTGGGGATGCAGTTTGGGCAGGACTCGATACAGTGTAGCTTGCTAAGAGTTACTAATGAATTTTTGAATGAAATTCGTGTGACTTAGGGACACAATTTGGAACTACAGCAGTTTGTGGGGTGGTTAGGCACTGAAAAGGGGAAGGATTATCATATGGGAGCGGATGACATCCTACGGTTTAAAGGTAGAGTGTGTGTACCAGGAAGGCCTCATTTCAGGAGGCAGATACTGAAGGAGGGTCACCAGAGCCGTCTTAGCATACATCCAGGTATGACTAAGATGTATAAGGATTTGAAGGAGTCCTTTTGGTGGAGCGGTACGAAGGCAAATGTAGCAGACTTTGTTGCTCAGTGTTTGGTATGTCAAAAGGCCAAAATTGAACACCAAAGGCTGGGAGGTACACTGCAACCACTGGACGTACCTCAGTGGAAGTGGGATAGTATCTCTATGGATTTTGTGACACATCTTCCGAGGTTGACAAAGGGCCATGATTCAGTTTGGGTGATAGTAGACAGACTGACAAAATGTGCACATTTCTTGCCTATGAATCAGAAGTGGTCGATGGACAAGTTAGCAGAGTTATATGTGCGAGAAGTGGTAAGATTGCATAGGGTACCCGAAAGCATAGTGTCAGATCGGGATCCTAGATTCACATAATGATTTTGGCAATCATTGCAGGCGGCCTTGGGTACACAGTTGAGGATGAGTTCAGCGTATCATCCTCAAACAGATGGACAGTCTGAACGGACCATCCAATCTCTAGAGGACTTATTAAGGTCTTGTGTGTTGGATCACATGGAAAACTGGAATGATGTGCTACCTTTGGTGGAGTTCACCTACAATAATAGTTACCATTCCAATATTGGTATGACGCCCTTTGAAGCATTGTATGGAAGGAGGTGTAGAACTCCATTGTGTTGGTATCAGGATGGTGAAGCCTTTGTGCTTGGTCCTGAATTTCTGTAATAAACGACCAGTAAGGTCAAGTTAATCCAAGATCGGATGAGAGCAACTCAGAGTAGGCAAAAGTCCTATGTAGATAAGAGGAGACGGCCACTTGGGTTTGACGAGGGAGACCATGTATTTCTCTAGGTTACGCCAACCACAAGTATCGGAAGGGTTCTTAAATCGAGGAAGTTGACTCTGAGGTTTATAGGACCTTATTAGATTACACGGAGAATAGGAACAGCGGCATATGAGATCGCTCTACCACCTCACCTATCCAACTTGCATAATGTATTCCATGTATCACAGTTGAGGAAATACATTGCGAGTCCAGATCATGTTCTAGAGTCAGACGAGGTGCAAGTACGCGAAGATCTGACTATGCCAGTTGGACCGGTTCGCATATTGGATACTCAGGTCAAGCAATTGAGAGGCAAGGAGTTGAAGGCACCTTTATGGCATCATTTATTGTTTAATATGACGTGGAAAAGTACTAGCTCAAATGGTTGAGAGTACTTTGTTTGTGTGAGAGGACTTGGGTTCAAGTCCTATGTATGCCAATTATATGTGTTGTTTTATTATTGATTTTTAATAATATGTATGAATATAGAATTGGTATTGTAAACTTAAATTGATTAGAGTATATCACAAAATGTGAATTGGCATAGTGGTTGTGCTTTGGCCTTATGTGTGGGAGGTCATGGTTCAAACCTTGTTGGGGGGTATAAAGTAGGCTATATTTTTGCTAATTCTACCCTGGAGTGGAGTTGAAAGGGCAAAGGTAAAAATCAAAGAGAGGAATGGACAAAGGGCTGAAAAACCTTAGTGAACAATGAATAAGAAATTAAAAACATAATTAAACCCATTTTTTGTTTAAACCTTTAAACCCTTAATTAAGACCATTTTAAGGGAAAGGAAGGGTTTTGGCAGTGCTGGGAATTGGCTTTTGAGAGGAGCACTGGTTTGAGAGGGTGAATTGAGTTTTGGGTGTGCAAGGGCTGAAGCAAGAAGGGATTTTGAATCAAGGGGTCCTGTCTTCACAATTTTTGAGCACTCATTCCAAGTTAGGGGTGCTGAAACTATGTGTATTCCACTATTGACTGTGTTTATGCGTTCTATTCTTAAATTTGAATCTATGTGGTTTGGTTTTGGTGTGGTATGCGCTGTAATTTGAGAATTTGTGAATGGAATGGGGGTACAAAGCCTTTTTGGGTGTTTATAATAATTAGAGGAGGGTATGGGTACCATTCTTGTTATGTTTTGTCAAATTGTGTGATTTGGGAAATCCAATGATGTTTACAGTGTGTTTTATGGTTTAATTGATGAAATGGACTGAATGAAAATGAGTACATTGTAAATTGGTATGATTTTGGTATTGTTTGGTGCACTGTGCGCGTGATCAGACTCGAAACCCTGCAATTCTCGCCCAAATGACTCCATCTCGCCTAAGCGAGAGTTGCAGAGTCTCGTCTTTGGTCCTGATTCGTGTTACTCGCCCAGGCGACCTTGGATGGGGTTGAGCAACTTAGTCTCTCGCTCAGGCGAGAGCCACTCACCTAGGCAAGGTCGCGAGGAAACCTGAACCATTTTGAGCGCGATTTCTCGCCCAAGCGAGATGTATTGGGGTTCTAAGCGACAAGATGCTCGCTTGGGTGAGAACGACTCGCTTAAGCGAGGTAGCGATGAGAAATGAGGTTTGTTTGATTGAATTCTTGTGCAGGCGAGGTGTGTGTGTTAATCTGAGCGAGGGTATGGCTCGCCTAGGCGAGAGGACCTCGCCTAAGCGAGATAACGTGCTGTGGTCACTGTTTTAAGCTCGCTCAGGCAAGGTGAGCTAGCCTAAGTGAGGCTGAAGGCTTAGCTTGGGCGAGAAGTCCCTAGCTTAAGCGAGATTATGTGAGTTACTATGTTTCTATGCGCTTGTGAGTGTGTTTTGGCTGTTTATCTTAAGGATAGGTTGTAGGTGCATGTGGTGTGGTGTTTGGGCTTGAAGGACTAAGTCCAATAGGGGTCTGAGATGTGCTCGGTGGTTGGACACATGATGGGCATGGAACTCGTTGAGTTCCCATAGACTACTAATGGGCGAGGAGTCCTTAGTATGGTGATTGCATGTGTCAGGCGCACGATGGGCAAGGAACTGTGATGTTCCCGTCGGCTACTATTGGGCGAGGAGTCCATAGTATGGTGATTGCGTGCGTGCCAGAGTCCAAGTTATGAGACTTGGATGTTTATACTACAGGCGAGGAGTCTGTAGGGCAGGACTATGAGCGGGATAGGCTCATATGGTTGGACCACGAATGAGTTAGTTTCGTGGGAGTACAAGGAAGTCCCAAGACTTAGTTCATGCATATGACTCATGAAGGACTATGAGGTCATGGTCGGGTGTTTTGAAAAGTATGAGATTTGTATTTATGATATTTTGGGTTGGAAAACATGCTCATTTCATATATCTGTTTATATTTTTATTGTGCATAGCTCACCCTATCTGTGTGTGTATGGCGATGATCGGATAATTTGTTATCCGGGAGCAGATGATTTGACAGGTGAGCCAAGAGATGCATAGAGACGGAGAGCATGGGCTACTTGGGATTCTGAAAGAAACTGTATTGTTTGATGTAAATATTTTTATGTTGAACTTTAATAACATTTATATATAACAATATTGTATATTCAGATTATATATTAAATGTGGTTTTTGTTTTAATTCGGAATTTATGTATTTAAATATTAGTAACATTCCTTAGGGATGTTACACAAGCCCCCTAGGATACAATAGGAACTTCTCTGATCTTCCGAGGATCTCAGAACTAGCAAGAAAGTACTCTTGAAAGAGTATTTAACCTAGATAATAGAAGGAAGAAACACTAGTGCAAAAAGAGCTTATTATGACAAGTAAAAAGGACTTATTATGACAGGTATGTTGGCATTATAGTTGTAGGAGTCATAAAAAATACGCTTTTTTCTATTACATTGTGAAAATCTGTCATAATAAGTCTAACTTACTATGACAGGTATTTCTACACCTAACATAATAAATGAGTATTTTTTTTAATTTTTTTCAATTTTCCTCTATTCATAATAGTATTACCTGAATATAACAATATACAATTTTCAAATAAAATAATTTCATTGACTTACTTTATCCAAATAATATTTCATTGACTTACTCTATCAAATTATATATACATAAAGATGTTTTGCCCAATAAAATTCTGAAACAAAAGAAAAAAAAAGTAGAGAAGAAACCCTAACATTGATCCTGTTCGCCGAGAGAAGCTTCATCATCATTGTTATTGGCATCTTCGATTTCAAAACCAGCATTGTCATTCTCCAAAGCATCCAAGCGCGTAAGTGCCGCCTGAATTAAATTGTAACAAAAATGCACTTTTATCAGATTCCTCATTCAATTTTATGTTCCTACATATATTTTTGAAAGATTGAAAAACAGAAAAAAAAATTGATAGGAGATAGTTGGCTGAGTGCGATTGTCGGCATTGGCAAGTGTGGCGGCCATTTTGGACATAAATGAAGGCGAAGAGGGTCATGGCACCACAACGTTGGAGTCACGTTGCAAACACGACGAGCGAATGGTGAGCGGATGGCAAGCGAACGGTGCGCGAACGACGAGCAGACAGTGCGCGGATGGCGAGCGGATAGCGAGCGGACGGTGCATGGACGGCGAGCGGACGACGCGCGAACGGTGTGCGAACGACGCACGGACAGAGCACGAACGGTGCACGAACGACGTAGCGAACGAAGTGGCGAATGGAGCGGCAAAAGGAACGAAGCGGCGGACGAAACGACGACGACAACGTGAAACAAGAAGGTAACATGACTGTTTGAGAAAGAAAGTATACTTCTGGAGAAAGAATGGAGACGAGAAAGAGAAAGAGAAAAAAAGGAAGGAAAAAATTAGGGATTTGAAGATATTATGACAGGTTTCTCCAAATATGTCATAATATATTTTTAACATAATTTCAAATTTGCCACCGCGCCCATCTATTGTGATAGGTCCTCTACACCTGTCATAATAGTCATAATAATTGTTACTTTTATTACAAAAATGTCATCGGTCAACTTATTGTGATAGGTGGCTTATACCTGTTATAATAAGTCGTCATAGATTCTCCTTTTTCCACTAGTGAAATATGAGAGAGAGAAGAGAGCTTGAAGAATGAAGGGAAAAGAGTGAGAGATGGTGTTTTGGAGAGCACAAAAATCACCTATTTATAGGTGTGAATGATGATGGGTTAAAATCCCATGGCTCATGATGAATATCCTGTAAGCTCAACAACAATCATATTGTTGTAAATACCAAATCGAAACTGTTTTAGCTATAATGGTCAAAATGCAACTGCATATTTTACAATAAACATATTTTATAATAGAAAATTAATGTATACACCCACTTAAAATCTATAAGATTCGTCAGTCCAATGATTTCTGAAGTATTACATGTTCACAACGAAAGTTGATAATAAGATCATCACCATAAAAAAGAAAGAATGAGTCTTATTTTAGAAATGATATTGGGTGATATTTGTAGTCCTGTACACCCAACATGTTAGATCAGTTTATACATTTCATAACTTTAATTGAAGTAAGAATTATTACAAGTTTTTTTATTATCAACTAAGGACTAAGCATTGTTTATAGGTTATTTGTTCAATTAAGTAACTAAGAGTTCAATTCACAAATTGTCCAATAAAGAAAATTTGTCTTGATAATTTTGGTGTATATTCTATCACATTTTTTTAATGGGTATTTTCTGTCCATTGAAATTGAAGTTGAAAGAGCACTAGGACATGCTCATATTCAAAATGGACTTTTCAAACCATTAATTAAATGCTTAAAGTATATTGCAAGGCCATTACTTATAAGGACAAATCTTTCTATGGCTACTTGAGGATATGTCATTCTTAGCTTGTAGTATTAATTCACATTAGACATACAAGTTATCATAAATACTCTCTTTTGGAATTTGTTTTTGGTTAGTAACAACAACCTAATATTGCTCATTTAAGAATTTTTTGTTTTACATATTTTAATTGCAACACAAAAAAGCGTTATAATGGATCTCATAAATGATTGGGAATATATGTTGGCTATGAATCTCTTTTAAAAATATAATATCTTGAACCAGAAACAAGAGATTTATTAAAGACTCGGTTTTTTATTGTCATTTTGATGAATCATTTTTTTATGGGAAAAGAAAACGTAACTGAAAAAAAGAAAGATATTGGTTGAAATGAGTTATCATTAATTTATCCTAACCCTTATACAAATGTGAACTAGAACTTCAAAAGATATTTCATCTAAAAATATTACTCAACCAATTTCTATACGGGTTTAATGACCTGAAAAAGGGTAATTAAACCATATAAATAAGCTAGTAATGCACCCATTAGACTTGACACCAATTAACTTGAAATAATTATCATTGTTTTATCAACTAAATCATATATATCAACTACTAATGCACCAATTAGACTTGTCATTCTTGTTGGAAAATAAAATATAGTAAATGAGTCTCAAATATATATGAATTGTGATAGCTCTATTGGTTTTAAAGATAAAAGTACATGAATAAGAAAATAAGCTAAAAAAATAAGAAGATGCAGTCTAGGAAATGAAAATCTTAAAAGATTAATTTGGGTGAAAATTTAAATTATTCCTTGTAAATAAGTAATCATTCTATTCAAAAAGAACTCATGATACCTCAAATTGTTACGAATGACAAGATCTCAATAAATATGTTATGAATAAAATACAATGGAACTAAAATGAAATCAACATTGATGATGCTTTTGCATATAATATAATGATAAATATCATGAATAGAAATGAGAATCAAGAACCAATGCTCATTGAAGATTCTTGGCAAAGAAATGCCTGGCAAAAATGGAAGATTCAATTAAAGCAGAATTAGACTCGCTAACTAAGCAATTTGTTTTTTGAAATGTAGTCTAGATGCTTATGAACGTAAAAATAATTGGGTATGGATATGTATTTGAGAAAAAATGAAATGAGAATGGTGAAATTGTATGATATAAAGTAAGATTAGTTTCCCAAGGTTTTTTGCAAACACTTGTCATTCTTTTTGAAGAGACAAATTCACTTATATTTGTTGCAACTATGTTTTGATATCGATTAACTTGGTTGCAAAGAAAAGTGATGGAGGAGCACTGTGAAACAACACGTTGGGTTTAAAACGTGGTCCATGACTAAAAGGATAGAAGAAGATGAAACTTTAAAGAAGAAGCCTTTAGCACTTTTGAAAAGTCAAATACTAGGATTGTTTTTGTTTTATTTCTTCTTAGTTTTGTAAAAATGTATGGGTCTACATATTTTCTTTTAGTTTTAGAATTTTCTAGAGACATAGGTGGGCCAACTTTAGGTCTTACAAGAGTTGCGAAAGGTCGTAGAAGTGGATGTCCAAAGCTTGAAGAAAGTTGCACATCATGTAGAATAAGCCACTTTTAGGCAAATTTTGGGTTGCACCTTGCTTCTTGTGTGACGCCACTTTTAAGTTCATTTAGTCCCAAGTTGTTCTAGCCAAGCTTGCTAGGGGATAGGCCATCTATATATATAACCTCATACTTCATGTAAAATTAAATTTAAATTGAATAAGATTTGAATAGTTTTGAAACATTCAATTGTTCTTTGAAAGTCATTAAAAGAGTAACTTCTCCTTTTTTTCTTCTTTAAGGAATCTTCCTTGAAAAATGATCCAACCTGAGTTTCCTTTCCATAGTGAATCCAGAAGTTGTAGCTTATAAGAAAGTCCATAACTATTAAAAGATCATATACAACATGTCTTCTTACCCAAAATCAATTTTTACATCTTGCACAAGGACAAAATATCTCTTCTCCTTGAGGCTTTCCATTGTTGTATGAAAAATCTGAAAAAGACTTCACATCGTTCATATACTCACTACTAAACTTGGATGTTTGGTCCACTCATTGTTCATCGCCTTTAATAAAAGAGAAAAAAAAAGATAATGTACCTCAAAAACAACTAATCTTCCAAAAAATACTTAAAGAATTAAGCTCCATGTTTATGTTGACGTCCTTGATTCCTCAATCAATGGTTAAAGGGTTTCTAGACACTTGTATTGTGACCCTTGGAAAAATAAGCTATCATTTGTAAGAAATTGTACACTTTTATATAAGCATTAACACACATTATAGCAAATAAGATCTTAAACAAGTTAACATATATAATTTTTCATGTTTTATTATGTGTTGCTTAAAACAAATAGGCAACACTTTTCTATATAGGTGGTTTAAAGACAAATAAAACTCACTATGTAGCTGCCAATAAAACGTCGTTGCCTATTCCTATTTTAGGCAATGGTTTTTGAACAATTACCATCTTAGAATTTCCTAAACTATAAAATAATGTAGTGACCCATTGAATTTCCATTAATATTGAAAAATATGCCTCATTGAAACCTTGCTCAGATGATAAAGTAAAGATTTATTGTTATTTTATTAGTTTATATGCAACATATTATATATATATATATATATATATATATATATATATATATATATATATATAATAAGAGAGTAATTAGTTTCTCACATTGATGAATAAAATAAGATAATAAAGTGGTGAATATTAGTTTGTGTTTAAAAATATTTACATTAATGGTTTATATTTTTTTTTAATTTTTGTAATTTCTTAATCAAATAATACTAATTAGTTCCTCTACGGTGGAATGGAGAAATTATGAAATAACTAAAATAACATTAGCAATTATAAGGATTACACAATCTTATTATAAATATTTTATTGCATTTTAGGCTTATTTTTTATACATGATGAACCCCTAAACCTACGGAGGCACAAGACACATGCTTAGGAAGAATAAACATATTCACCATGACAGTTTCTTCACCTTCTTTTTATTTAATATTCAGTTTTATCTTGACTTTCCTAAAGTTGATTTATGTTGACTTGACTTTGGTTAACTTGTTGACCTTTGCTGACTTGAGTTAAGTTGACATGTTGACTGTTTGGTTGTTTGTCTTGTAGGAATAACCTAGACCCAACTTGGAGGAGGATAACACTACTTAGAATAAGGAGAGGCTTGCACTTGGGATCACACATTATTGGAGTCTCTTTTGGAGAGCTTGGAGAGCAAGTTTAACCTTCTCTTCTAGAAGGTCAAATGGGCCAAATATGAAGGCTTAAAGACTAAGCTAAGGTTGTCTCCTTTTCAAAACACCTCTTTTAGATCTAGTTTCTAGAATCTTAGTTTTAGTTGCACCTTTTTCCTTAACTTTGTGTTTTTGCAAAGAGACCCCTTCCACCTGTTATAAAAGAAGCTTTTCTAGACTTGTAAAAGGGTTAAATCTTTTGAGTTATATTACATAATATTCGACCATTTGGTAAGGAATTTTATCTTTGGAGTGTGATCTTCACTAGCCTTATCTTGCCTTTGTGCACCCCCATAGTGGCGTGACATCATTTGAATCCCCTCCCCTTTCATGCCTTTCATCTTTTACTTCATCTTCTTCCTCTTTCCAATTTGGTTTTCAGGTTAACCTTGAGTTCTTTTTTTTTTCTTTAAGTAATTGAATTTATCTTCTTTCACATCTAGATAACCTTGGTTATCTTAATGTCCAGTAGGGATCTTCTTAGAGCTTTCTTAATCACCATTGTAGAAATCAAAGAAATATATGAAGAATGCAAAAGAGACTAAAATTGAGTGCCCCAAATATTCATGAGAATATGAAGAACAACACCCCAATGAAATGTTGTTGAAGCTGAAACAAACTGACTAACACTATGAACAATATGTGCAATGTTTGGACGGGTCACAGCAAGATAAACTAGACTCCTTACAATAGTTCGATATAAAGTAGAACCAGTTAAAGGAGCACCATCTGATGGGAAATATTGTACACTTGTCTCAAGAAGAGTATCAACAATCTTGTTGTAAGTAAGACAAGCACGTTCAAATAGGTTAGTAATATACTTGGATGGAAACAAAAGTCGCCTAACGACCACCAGTTGCCCAACAACACATAGCCTCGCAAAAAAAAAAAAACTCACCCAACGACCTATCACTTACCTAACAAGCACACCAATTGTCGCCGAACGACCACCTCTTCTCACGATTTTGCTCTCAACCAGCAACCAAGCCACTCACCCAATGACCCTTAGTCGCCCAATGACCCCTTGTCGCCCAACGACCATTTTGCTTAGGAAAATTGGCTCGCCTAGTGACCAACCCTATTGTTTAGTGTGAAATAGCATAAATTATGCACAAAATACTTGTTCAACATATCAAACATCCAAAACATGCACAAAACCAAATACTAAACATCCCATTACAATTTTACTTAACTTTCAGCACCATATACATCAAGAGAATTCTTATACAAATTTCTCATCAATAACTTACCTAGCCTTTACCAATTCTTGAAATAAAAGAGAACCATAACATACATACATAATTTAGACTTCTTAATATATCTTAACACCTTTTTTTTTTTCGTTTTCACATTCCCATTGAACTATAAAATTCTGCACTTACCAATTGGCACATAATTCTACCATCAATTACTTCCAATTTCACATTCACAACACCAAAATATCAAATCCTAAAGATCAACAATGCAACCATTATTGTTAACATGAGAAGTCAAGGTGGTATGCTTCTTGAAGATTTGAAGATTTAATGAAGCCCTTTTGAACTATCTTAAAGCCATCATTGGAATGAAGCGTATATTGATGAAGGAAAGGAAATTTGATGGTATTCATGTTGATCAAGGCTAGAACGTGTGCTATCCACATAGTTACATCATTAAGAAAGTGTATTTGAAGTTTGTAATTCATATTGTAGACCTTGTAACATTAATTAGATGTATTTTGTCTTTGTTATGTTTTTTAATCTGTTGAATGGTTTATCAACAGGTCAAAATGTGTCTTTAAATTTGTTGATTGGTTTTTCGAAAGGTTAAAAGGTTGGCTGCAGTAGTCTTAAACTGCAACAAATTCAATCAGTTGATTCATTTTTTAATTGACTGATTTCACTTAAGTCAAGTGAAATCAACTGATTGATTTAGAAATCAACCTGTTGAATTTCGTAAGGGTGGATACTTTGTAAATCTTTTGAAATAGTGCAAAGTCAAGCTCAGGTTGCCTTGACAAACTAGATGTAGCTCAAGTTTGAGTGAACCAGTATAAAAATCTCGTGGTCTCTTCTCTTTTCTAACCTTTCTCTCTTGTATATTCAGTTTAAAGTTTCAAGAATTTGTGTTTTAATCATATTTTTTATGTTCTTTCATGTTTTCATGACATATGCGTATTGAGCATGTTTGCATAATCATTTAGAACTTGTCTTGATCATTCTCGTGCACTGTTCCTGGTTTAAAACTCGAATATGCATTTCTGCATTTTTCCTAGTATTTCAGTCGACTGTTTTTTTGTTTTAATCGGTTGATTATACCAGAACATAATCTGTTTAGTAAAATCAATCGATTAACTATGTTTTTGACCAATTGAAAGTATGCAGTTCAGTAGTGTTTGCATCCTAACTTGGTGATTTAATTGATTCAATTAAAGGTGGTTTTTAGCTTTCAAAGATAGCCTAATTTTTTAACTAGCCAATTAAACCCCCCTCTTCTTGGCATTTCAACCATTTCAAAACTAACAATTGGTATCTAGAGCTAGGTACTTGAAATTTGCTCAAGGAAGGTCCTAAATTTGTTTTTGAACTACTTGAAATGGCTGAAAACTAGTTACCCTTTGTTGAAGGTGCCTCAATTCATAGACCCCCTATGTTTAGTGGCATTAATTACCAATTTTGGAAAATTATGATGAAAATCTTTATTGAGTCAATAGATCAAGGGATATGGATGCAATCATAAATGGACCATATACTCCTAAGAATATTATTGGTAATGTGCAGGTTGATAAGCCATGGACTAAATGGACTGAGGAAGAAAGTAGGAGAGGCCAATATGATTGCAATGTAAAGAATATCCTCTCTTCATCTCTCAAGATGGATGAGTTTTTTCGTGTTTCACAATACAAGAGTGCCAAGGAAATGTGGGAGGTTCTTAAAGTGACTCATGAAGATACCAATGATGTTAAGAGAGCAAGGAAGCATGCCTTGATTCAAGAGTATGAGATATTCAAGATGAAATAAGGAGAATCTATAGCGGATGTGCAAAAGAGATTCACTCACATAGTCAACCATCTCATGGTTTGGGTAAGGAATTTGACAAAGAAGAGTTAAACATCAAGGTGCTGAAATGTCTTGATAGATCTTGGCAACCAAAGGTCATGACCATCTCAGAAACAAGAGATCTTGGCAAGCTTAGGGAGCATGAGATTGAGATGAAAAGGCTTAATGAACTTGAGTCAAGTGAGAAAAAGGTAAGGAACATAGCCTTGAAGACTAGCACCATGAAGAATGAGGAACCCGAGGATGAGGTGGCTGAATCAAATGAAAGTGAGAACTTGAATCTCCTTGTCAAAAGGTTTGGTAAGTATCTCAAAAGGAAAGTTAGCAAAGGTAATCCTAAGAGGTATACTTCCAAACATAATGAATCAAATTCTTCTAATTTTACTTGTTATAACTGTGGAAAACAAGGACATATCAAAATTGAATGTCCAAATGCTAACAAATAGAAGGAGAAGAGTGTTAATAGGAAAAAGGAGAAGAAGTCAAAGGAGAGACGTGCATACATTGCATGGGAGGATAATGATGATTCAACAACAAGTAGCTCTTCACAAGATGAGAGTGAAGAAGCCAATTTGTGCCTCGTGGCTGGTTATGAGTCATCCTCCTCAAGTCAAGTAAGTTCTCTAAACAAGAATGATTACAATCAATTGTTGCATGATTTTGAAGTGTTGCATAATGAAGCAAACAAGATTTTTTCATTAAATAATCGATTGAAAGGTTTGAACAACTGGCTGGAAAACAGAGTCAGTCAACTGGAAAAAGAAACAACTGATTTCGAACATTTGGAAATGATTTATAGTAATTCAACCGATTGTTTTAGAAATCAACCGGCTGAAAAAGCCTGTGAAAACTGCACAGTTCTGAAAAATCAAGTGAAATACCTTATAAAGACTTGTGCAAGGTTCACAAGAGGGGAAGCAAACTTAGAGGTTGTTCTTGGTTCTCAAAACTGTGTGTTTGGCAAAGCTAGACTTGGTTACAATCCTTCTTTTCAAAATAAAACCAAAAAGTTCTCTAGTTTCATTTCAAAAAGTAAGCCAAATGACATGCTATTCATTTCCTTCAACTATTGTATGCAAAAAGGTCATGTCATTAAGAACTGTCATGCTTGAAAATATGATGTTCCTAAAGGGGTTATGAAATGGGTCCCAAAAGGATCAAGAAAGGCTTAACCATGTTGGACCCAACCTATCAAAGGGTACCATGTAATGTATATTTGTTTTGCAAGTTATCAAAAGTGAAAAGAAAGACTTGTGGTACCTTGACCAACTTAGTGACAAAGTTTTTAAAGTTGTGCTTGAACCAAATCATTATCAATCTATGATGCATGTGGTAGTATTGTATTGATAGGAAAAAGAGTAAAAAATATATACTTGCTTGATTTGCATCATGCATCATCATATACTTTGCTTGCTTACAAATGAAGGTGTTTTTCTAGGCTATGCTATACAAAGTCATGCATATAGAGTCTATAATAACATATTGATGATTGTTGAAGAGTTTATGCTTGTTGTGTTTGATGAAACTAACACAAAGTTTCAAGATCAAGTGCCAAAGAATGCAGATGAAGAAGATCTATTGCAGGAGCATATTTCTGCTGCAGAAAAGCCCTCTACTGTAGAAAATCAATCGATTGAAAAGGAAAAGCAGCCAACTGAAAAAGTTGCAAGACAACAACTTGCCCAAGGATTGGATCCAGCCTAGAGGTTTATCAAAGGATAACATCATAGGTGATATCAAATAGGGAGTATCTACTAGACGTAGGATTGTATTTTGTGAACATGTTGCTTTTGTATCTCAAATTGAACCTAAAAATGTGAATGATGCTTTGAATGACAGTAATTGGATTGTTGCTATGCAAGATGAACTCAATCAATTCACAAGAAATCATGTGTGGTTTCTAGTGCCTAAAACTGATAATATGAATATAATTGGAACTAAATGAGTTTTTAGAAACAAAATGGATGAAGATGGTAATATTGTAAGGAACAAAGCTATACTAGTTGCTAAAGGATATAATCAAGAAGAAGGCATTGACTTTGATGAAACATATGCGCCTGTAGCTAGGCTAGAAGCTGTGAGATTACTCTTAGCATATGCTTGCATGTGTAACTTTAAATTGCATCAAATGGATGTGAAAAGTGCATTCTTAAATAGTTTCCTAAATGAAGAAGTGTATGTATCACAACCTCCTGGATTTGACGATCATCTTTATCCTAACCATGTTTTCAAATTGAAAAAGGCCTTATATGGTTTGAAACAAGCACCACGACAGTGGTATGAAGGGCTAAGCAATTTTCCCTTATCAAAAGGTTAGGCTAGAGGTGTAGTGGATAAAACACTCTTCATTAGAAAACATCATAATGATGTTATACTTGTTCAAGTGTATGTTGATGATATCATCTTTGGTTCAAATAACAACACATTATGTGAAGAGTTTGTTGCAGCTATGCAGGGAGAATTTGAGATGTCCATGATGGGTGAGCTTACCTATTTTCTAGGGCTGCAAGTCCGGCAACTCAAGCATGGAACATTTTTAAACCAATCAAAATATTATTTTGACTTGTTGAAAAAGTTCAAAATGGAGGATTGCAAGGAAGTTGCCGCTCCAATTGCAACAAATTGCCTTATGGATGTTAATGAGGCTGACCAACCAGTGAATTCAACCAAATATAGATGGTTGATTGGGTCTTTGCTCTATCTTACAACAAGTAGGCCAGATATTCAGTTCGGAGTATGCTTATGTGTTAGGTTCCAAGTAAATCCAAAGGAATCACACTTTAAAGCTGCAAAAATGATTCTAAAGTACCTTAAAGGAATAACCAATGTTGGTTTATGGTATCCATGTGATTCTAACATACTCTTAGTGGCTTTTCAGATTCGAACTATGCAGGGTGCAAATTGGATAGGAAAAGCACATGTGGTACTTGCCATTTGCTTGGATCAAGTCTAATCTCATGGAATAGCAAAAATCAAGCATGTGTGACACTCTCCACTGCTGAAACTGAGTATATTGTTGCGGGACATGGCTGTGCACAAATTATATCGTTAAAGCATCAACTTTTGGACTATGGTGTAAGGTTAAGCAAGGTACCTTTGTATTGTGATAATACTAGTGTCATCAACTTAACCAAGAATCCAATACAACATTCTAAAACCAAGCATATAGAGATTAGGCATCATTTAATTCGTGATCATGTTCAAAAGGGAGATATTGAAATTCAATTTATTAAAATTGAACATCAATTGGCTTATTAGAGATAGTTTTAACAAGCTAATGTGTTTTTAGCATGTTAATCTTATGTATTCATGCATTGGTTTCATAAAAATCAGTTGTAGTATGCAAAAATTGAAAATTGTCATATTTAACTTGTTGATTTTTAATTTCAACGTGTTGATTTCACTTAAATTTGCCTCTGTTTGCACAATTCATGATCTGTCAACCTGTTGATTTTGTTTCTCCACATGTTTATTTCATTTAAACTGTCATTGAATGATGAAAAATTGATCTACTATGGTTTTTAATCTGATGTTTTCACAATTCAGTATGTTAATTTCATTAAAACTGAATCTAGAAAAATGAAGTTCAATTTTACAATTTTCAATCGATTGATTTTCAAAATCAATCAGCTGATTTCATTTAACCAGATTCTGATTTTAATCTTTGATGCTCTGATGTTGTTTTAATCGACTTATTTTGTTTTTCAACGTGTTAATTTTACTTAATTGTGCATTTACTCACAAATTGAATTGTAAAGCTGACCCAGTCAAAGAAAGCATCTTTTTGTCAAGTACTATCTACTCTTAATTGCCTATTTCATCAGCAATGTGTTGCTTTTACTGATTTGTTTGACCAAAAAACATGTTTTGTGTACAATTCCAATGTGCATGCAACTCACATGATTTGAACTGATTGATTCACTCATAAAAACACATTGAAAACACTATGAATTTGTGAGATACTATTTTGTACTGAATTAATCTGGTTTGGGTAACCTAAAATGAATTAATTAGGAAAATCTGCACCATTTAATCGACTATTTCTGAAAATCAGTCTGTTCAATTATAAATATTGCACTTGTATTGCTGCATTTGCATCATACTTCTCTTAGAAACAGCCATACTCACACTCATCATGCCTCGTCGTCAACAAAGAGCTATCCAATTTGATGATGAGCACTCCACTCCTCCTACCCCAAGGTCTCCAAATCACAAAAGTCATGGGAGAATTGAAGCATGGTTTGAGGATCATGAGGACAACATTCAAGTGTTCCTCATTGAGATGAACAGGAAGCAAATCACATTCCTAAGGTGTTGAGGTTTTTGTGGTTGAGAGCTGAAGGCTTTGAGAGCCTATTTCAACAACTCAAGCATCAAAAGTTGAAGACATTGCTTGAATTTTTAGGGAAAATTTATCCAGACTTGGTGAAGGTGTTTTTCACCAATTTGGAGTTCAAAAATGACATGCTACTATCAAGTATAAAGGGGATTCAAATGGAGATCAACAAAAAGTCTTGGAAAGATGTGGTTGGACTCAAATCAAGGGGTGTGCAAGTGAGGAAAGGTGAAACTAGGGCTGTTCCAGAATTCAACAAGGTTCAATACTATGACCAATGCTTGAGGAATCCTATTGCTGAAATCAAACACTTCCATGTTGGTGGTCTCAAGGTAGATCAAAGGGTTTTTGCTATGATTATCACAAAAATCATAGTTCCATGTGGTAGCAACCATTCAACATTGAATGAGGGAGATTTGATACTCATGTATTGCATCCAACAAAACATTCAAGTGGATTGGATCTATGTGTTTTGGGATTACATGCTCAAGGCTAAGAGGCTCACGGATTTTAGGCTACCATATGTGATTTTGGTGTCAAAATTCATTGAATACTTTGGAATTGATGTAGAGGATGAGCTAGAAGAGTCAATTGGACTGTTGAACCATACCCCCAACCAAAATCTGCACAAAATAGGCTTTCTCAAGGTGGGAAATGCAAGGACAGTTGCTGGTGTTGTAGTTGGTGGTGCACATGACCATGAAGTTGGCCCAAGTGGTGTAAATCAAGAGGAAGAACCAACTACTGAACCCATGGACTTAATTCCTTACAACCCTCCAAAGGATAGAGGCCTTGTGTACTCACATTTTAAGAGGACGGTGTTGAACCAGCTGCATGAGCTCAATGTGTCCCAACATGCACATCACAACTATTGCAATGAGAGATTCAATGCATTGGATGGCCCAATCCATGATATCCATGACATGTTGAACTCATTCCAGACTAGAAATGATCCTCAGGATGACTGAGTGTGTTGGTTGTTTAGGATCATGCATTGCATCCATGTGTTTGTGCTTTTTCAGTTTGTGCTCTGCCAATTTCAGTTGGTTATTTTTATTTTCAGTTGGCTGATTGTATCAGCTTTATTCATCTATTCTCTATTTTCAGTTTCTGTGGGTTGTATTCTTTTCCAGTATTAATGAAAGGATATGCAATGTTTGTTCTCTTTATGCATTTGTTCTTTTTTATGAATCTAAAGGGGGAGAAAAATTGGAAAATGGAATATTGATCACATTGAACTAAGTAGAAGCATTAAAATTGGAATCAATAATCAAATATAAATTTGAACCCATATTATTGATAGGGGGAGCATGTGCATATGTGTGTGCTTGCTAGCTTGTGTGTATTGCTACTGTAAATGTTTTTCAGGTTCACAACCTTCAAGCTAAGGTGTCACTTCACAAATTTAATGGTATCCAACATATGGAAGCAATTTGCAATGGAAGATAGAAGAAGATAGAGGTTGGCTTCATCAAATCAGGGGAGATTGTTGACATGAGAAACTAAGGTGGTATGCTTCTTGAAGATTTGATGAAGATTTAATGAAGCCCTTTTGAACTATCTTGAAGCCATTACCATTGGAATGAAGCCTACATTGATGAAGGAAAGGAGATTTGATGGTATTCATGTTGATCAAGGGTGGAACGTGTTCTCTCCACATAGTTACATCATTAAGAAAGTGTATTTGAAGTTTGTAATTCATATTACAAACCTTGTAGGATTAATTAGATGTATTTGGTCTTTGTTATGTTTTTTTAATCTGTTGAATGGTTTTTCAATAGGTTAAAAGGTTGGCTGCAATAGTTTTAAACTGCAATAAATTCAATCAGTTGATTCATTTTTTTAATTGACTGATTTCACTTCAGTGAAATCAACCGATTGATTTGGAAATTAACCTGTTGAATTTCGTAACAGTTTGACTATAAAAGATGTGATTTTCGAAAGAAAGTTATTCATACCACTTTTGAGTGCAAAATTGTTCTGGAAACTCATGGAAACTCTCTCCTTCTTGATCATATAGTTTGCAGCAGTTGAAGATTGATCTTGGATCAATTCTTGGAGCTTTTGGCTTGGTTTGAAGCTTGGAGAAAGTGGTTTGTGGTAGGCTGGGTTGTGCTACTGATGAATGATTATTTTCCTTCATTCCACTAGCCCTTATGTACCCATTTGACAATTGTTCAATACTTAATTGTTCATATTTAGTGTGTTTTCATCTGTTGGGCTTTATTGGGCCATTGTTCCGAATTTGGGTTAATTTCGCCTTATTTGGCCTAATTTTCGTTTTTAATTATTTTTAGATATTTGGGTGAAGCAAATTTTGGAGCTTGGACATTAATATTCAGTTGAAGAGAGTCGCCACATCGTTGCCACATCATTTCCACATCATTTCCACGTCATCAGAGTGAATGGGCCAACATTTGAGGCCTAGAGTGGCATTTTTGTAATTATTCAGCTCATAATGGCAGTTTTGTAAATAATGAGTGGCAGAGTGATGGGACCACGGGAATTAGGTTTTTCCTTCATGCAAAAGCCGCACACTTGATCTTCTACCTTTCTCCAAACTCCATTTTCGCTCTCCAAGCTTCCATGGAGGTGCTCCTTGCGGTTTTTCACGTTTTTGGCTCATTTTCATTGCTTTTATGCACATTTGACAACACCCATTGAGGGTTTTACGTTTTGAATTCGTTTTCTTGCTTGGGCAGTTCGTTTTGTGGGTTTTATAGACTTGGAACAACACCCATTAATGGGGTTTTCGCATTTATATATGATAGCACCGTTTTGCATTCCATTGAAGCTTTGAAATCTCTCTTTTTGCTCTTAAATTGCGTTTTCAGAATTCATAAGTTAGGATTTTTGATTTTTGATGTTCTGGTTCAGATTTGAAGTGCTTGATTCTTCCATTTTGATGTCTACCTAACCCTATTGCATTGATTCCTTGACGAAATTGAAATGAAACCATGAGATTGTTGGTCATTTTTGGGATTCCATTCGAAATTGCCTCTGTTTCAGGTTGTGTTTAGATGATAAACACGTATTTGATGCATGCTTAATCTCAAATTCGTGTGTGCACATTAATGGCTCGTATTCATGCTTAATTTTTATAAGTTCTGTCACAGCTTCGTTATTTCTGTGGGTGTTAACTGTCTGAAATTTGTTGCGCTTAATGACAATGAATCCATGATAATTTTCGCTTAGTTGATTACTTAGGATTCATCAGAGCAAATTCGAATAGAACAATTAATTTGGTAATCTGTGATTGGTGGACTTTCAATTGAATCAAGGAATCATTGTGTGTTCATATAACTGTTAAATTTATTTGCGAATTGAAGTTTGTTGTGAATCAGAATCTGTCAAACCCCTCCCCCTGTGTTATTGTTGTGTTCATCTGGAAATTAAAGCTTTGAATGAAAATATTGGTCGTTGGGAGACGACTTGGTTCACTTTCATATACTGCATTTTAAGTGTTTTAATTTGGTGGGGTACGACCTCTATCAGCTACCACTGAGGTTTGATCTTTCTCAAGTTGTGTGTGTGTGCTTGGTGGTTTTCCAGGTTTGCAAGATGGTTCTTGTTGTGCTGGTGTGACTCTTGTGTGATTCAAGAGTCTTTTGTGTGGCTTTTGCATATTCTGAAAGTGTAAGGGTGGGTACTTTGTAAATCTTTTGAAATAGTGCAAAGTCAAGCTCAGGTTGCCTTGACAAGCTGGATGTAGCTCAGCTTTGAGTGAACCAGTATAAAAATCTTGTGGTCTCTTCTCTTCTCTTCTCTAACCTTTCTCTGTTGCATATTCATTTTAAAGTTTCAAGAACTTGTGTCTTAATCATCTTTTTCATGTTCTTGCATGTTTTCATGACATCTGCAGTATTGAGCATGTTTGCATAATCATTTAGAACTTGTCTTAATCATTCACGTGCACTATTCCTGGTTTAAAACTTGAATCTGCATTTCTGCATTTTTCCCAGTATTTCAGTCGACTATTTTTCTGTTTCAATCGATTGATTATATCAAAACAAAATCTATTTAGTAAAATCAATTGATTAACTCTGTTTTTGACCGATTGAAAGTATATAATTCAGTAGTGTTTGCATCCTAATTTGGTGATCTAATTGATTCAATTAAAGGTGGTTTTTAGCTTTCAAAGATAACCTATTGCATACATGAACGTGAACAAGGATTAACTCAACTTACTTCTTATGCCAGTTTTGCCTTCCAAACATTCCGAACACATTTTTCTTGTCTAAAATAAAACAATTCTCCAAAGCCAAAAACTCAAAACAACAAATCAAATTTCCTTTCACACAAACGATACCCCAAGATCATGAATATCTTACCATCTCAACATAGGAATGATTAGAAAAATGTCCAAACACAAAGTAAAAATTTCAGCATCCTTCAAACAGAAGATAAGTAGACAAAAATCGCTTCCCCGTCTCATTTCATATTCACTAATAGAAATGACAACAATTATAGAAACAAAATATCTTTCCTTACACCATAATCTTAATCCCAAAAGATACAATTCACACTTCTACCATGAATTCAACCATAAAAAAACTTTGTTATCATATTTCATCACCACGAAACCCCTTTATAATTTCATATTTCAAATGCACAAATTCTCCATACATAAACTCAAAATAATAAATATAAGGGTTTGCTCCCTAACAATTCCATATTCCCACTTCAAAATATTTATATGCAAATAACCATAAAATAATAAAAAGAAAGGTTTAGCTTTGTTACCAAATTTTTTATGTTCCCCTATAAAAACTCAACACACAACTTGTGTCTTCCCACTTATTAACTCTTCTACCACTGACTAGATTACAATATTCAACGAATCTGCCTTCAACTTTTCACCTTCCTAAGAGCACCACAAAAAATCAAAAAATAAAACTAATATGTATGCATTTTGCTCTAGTCAAGATTCAAACACAAAACCACCAAGACTCAAGCAAACACTCCAAACCAAACAAACTATCACATTTATCTTATAATGTAATCACATAATAAACATTACAAATAATATTTACAAATATGATGCATTCCAAAAAAATTCTAAACATATATAGAATATAAATCACTCTAATTGCACACATAAACGCTTATAAAACAATTATAAAAATAATATTTAAAATATAAATACTCCAAATGCACACATCAGGAATTAAACCCATGACCACCAACCCATAACTAAGGCTTTAACAAATTGTGTTACACTTCATTTTTGTATAATTATTTATTTATTAATTTAATTATTTTTCTTGGGTCTTACACCACACATATCTTCCTAGGTAGGCCATAACAATTTGTTAAACACATTTTACATATGGCCATACCAACCAATAGATTTTTACACACATGGGAAAAATATCACTTTAATACCCCTATCACCTCAAGAGGTTAATAAAGATAAAATGTTATAATTATGCAACGGAATAATTTGCTAATAGACAAAAACCAAGAGGGGGTGAATTGCTTTATTAATAAAGTTAATACTTTTAAATTTTTTTCAAAATTTACCGTTTAAATTAAACCCTCAATTCCTTTAAATGCAACAATAGATAAATTAAAGAGATAAGGAAAAAGATTCAACACATATATTTATATTGGTTCATATCAAAAGATCCTATGTCCAGTTGTTAATCTCTTTAAATAAAGAGATTAACTTAATCCCTATAAACATCAGAGTACAATTAGATTAAAAGATTAAGGAAAAGAAAACACATTTCTTGAAGATATAAGAGACGAAAGAATACTTCCTCTGAATCACACATAGAACCTGACCAACTTTCCTAGCAACAACAACAACACCCAATCTCCCAAGAACCCCTATTAGGAAAATTTATCACTTTACTCATACTAGGCTTTTCAAAGTTCTTTTAAGAACACTCAGAGAAACTCTTTGCAATCACAACACTAGAGCTCTGATTCTCAAAAAGGTAAGTTTACAAGTAAAAATGAGTTCTATTTAAAGCCATTCGAAATTTGAGTTCAGTAGTTGAAAAGGCAAATCTAAAACTACTAGGGATAGTCGATTATTCTGGTGCATTATTGAAAAACAAAAGATTGAACATATAATCAATTATCCAGGGAGATAATCGATTATTCCATTGGGTTTTAAAAAATTGAACATAGCTTAAGATAATCGATTATCCTAAGTGATAATCGATTATCACAACGAATTTTACAAAAATAAGAGAACCTAGAGAGATTAAGAGCATGCTGCTAATTCTAAGTCAATCTGAGCTACTTTACGACATGATTAACTTATTTAGAAGAAGACTTTAAACATTAAAAGCTTGTCTTCAAATTATTTTCCATTTTGCTTTGTCATCATTCAAAATCTCTAAATTTTATACTTTACCCAACATAAAAATGTAATGAAAAATAAGAAAGAAAATGAAGAAAAGGAAAAGGGACAAATTTCCGCCAAGGTGTTTTTTTCCTATAAAAAGTGCATCCCAAAGCAAGATATACACCACCATTCTTCTTTATCTTACCAAGTCAAAAGTAAATAACAAAAGCGTAATCAAGAGAGGAAGGATGGCTTCTCTAAAGCTATGGGTTATATCCTTAGTAAAGAATGGGAAAGACCTCATGGAAGGAAAGAGAAATTACTCCCTCAAATGAATTTAAACTAAATCAACAAAAACTTCAAGAATTTAAAGTCAAATTCTCTCTAAGAATAGAAGTATGATGAGTCCCTAACCCCTACAAAGGATGGAGGCACATGACACATGCTTAAGGAGAATAAACATGTTTGGAAGGGGAGTTTCTTCACCTTTTTTCGATTTAGTTTTATGTTGAGTTTCCTAAAGTTGACTTATGTTAACTTGACTTTCATTGACTTGTTGATCTTAGTTGTCTTGACTTAATTTAACATGTTGACTCTTTGGTTGTTTGTTTTGTAGGAACAATCTAGACCTAACTTGGAGGAGTATAACACTACTTGGAGTAAGGGAGAGGCTTGTACTTTGGACCACACATGCTAAGAGTCTCTTTTGGAAAGCTTGGAGAGAAAATTTGACCTTCTCTCCTAGAAGGTCAAACGTGCCACATATAAAGGCTTTGAGACCAAGCTAGGGTTGTCTCATTTTCAAGACACCTCTTGTAAAGTTTCTAGAAACTTAGTTTTGTGTTATTGCACCTTTATCGTTAACTTTGTATTTTTGCTAAGAGACCCCTTCCACCACTTATAAAGGGGTTTTTCATAAGTTGTAAATCGGTTGAATATTTTGAAGTTATACGCCCTATATTGGACCATTTGTGAGATTTCTCTCTTAGAAGTGTCACTTTCTCTTTGTCTTATCTTGATAATTTCTCTAAAGTGGCGGCATACACAACCAATCTTGAGTATGGTGAGCCTTGTGCCCCTCAAGTAGTGTGCCATCACCATTGAGTCTCCTCCTTTTTTCTTGTCTTCCATCTTTTATCATCTTTCTACCCTTTATGTCCATTTCAATTCACATATGTTAAGTATTTATGTTATTATTTTTGTTTTGTTGTTAAGTGAACCTTTCTTCTTCTCTTCAACTCTTAGAAGTGAACATTCACATCTAGACAACCTTCATTATCTTAATGTCTAGTGGAGATCTTCTTTAGAGCTTTCTTAATTGCCAAAACACCATATATTTCTAATATTAAAATGAGTTTTATCAATATGGTTAAAATTTGTTGACATAATTTTTTGTACAATAATATTGTAGGAAAAAATAAATAAAAAGATAAAATAAATAAATTTTATTTCCTTTAACTAAAAATTAACATATTCATAAGATTTAAATAAAAAATAAAAATTTAATGATATTAGTTACGAGAGCGTCTACATATTAGTTTAAGAAAAACATTATTTTATTAACACTAACACAAAAAGTCCTTATAACGTCTGTTATTTTCAGCTTTTGACGTCTGCGAAAATATCGACGTCATATGGGGTGACATTAAAATTAACGTCTAAAAGAAAAATCAACGTTACTTAACGTCGGAATATGAGTGGCCGACGTCCCTTAGCGTTAGTTTGAACCCCAACCGATGTTCAACTCGCGCCATCTGGAGGGTGAAAACTGCTAAAATTGACGTCTGTCAATGCAAGGACAGACGTCAATTTCAGCAGTTTTTGTTTTTTAAAGTTTCGTTGTATTTACAAATTCCCACACCTGAAAAGCAAAAAAGTCCTATAACACTTCACATTATATTTTCAAACTGGAACTAAGGTTCACTGAATATTGTGAATTAAAATTATAATAAATCTTCATATATAAAATAAAAATGCTATAATAATCTTAAAAAATAAAAAAAAATATTTTAACATGTAACAAATCTAATAATAAATATAAATTTTATTCCAAATTTATCAACTATCATAAAATTTCAAACAAAAAAACAAGCCAAAAAAATCAACAAAATACATTAAAATTATTTTAACATGCAACTCATCTAATAATAAATCTATTTTTTATTCAAAATTTATCAAAAATCATAATTTTTCTAATAAAAAAATAAGCCAAAAAAATATACAAAATAAACGCATACATGAACTATAGGAAAATGAAAAATTAACTTCTTGTAGCAAAAACAAGGATGCAAATAGAGGAGGGTGGGCTACCGGCAAAAAAAAGCTTCACGGTGCAAAAGGGAAGAAAACCCTGCATTTATGTGAAATGGAGACCAAAACGAAATCCAAACAGTTCAAAATGCTTAAATTAGTGCACAAATCGAAACCCAATAAGTTTTATGGTAGAAAACTCACCAATGGAGGTTGTGTTGGCCGGCGGAATGCGAAGGAGACCTCACGAGGAAGACGAACAATGGAATTTAAGGCGTGGGACTTTGTTTCTGCACTTACCCGACGTTAAATGATGTCGGATAAGTAGAATAACAGACGTCGAGTGACGTCGGGCGTGTGCAGAACAAACGTTATGCTGAATCGACGTCAGGACAAGGAGAAACAGACGTTAAGTGACTTCGGTGCAGTGCTAGACAGACATTAAATTTGACATTTAGTTTACAAAAATGCCACTGGTCATTTTTTATGTTTATGTTCTCTCTAGCAGACGTTAACTAGGTGATGTTATAGGCACATTTTGTGTTAAATTTTACTTATTTTGAAAAAAAATAATTTATAGAGAAATTTTTCTAAATCATATTCCTTTATGAGTATTATGCTGACTTATTATGTTTTTAAATTTTTCATAAATTCGAGTTGTTAGGTTTATCGAGGGTGAGGTTTATTGGGGAGATACAACACCAATGAGATCTGAGCCCAACCATATAAGGCATTGACACCACTCTCAATCCAAAACCTTAAGGCAATGGATTTATGGGTCTTTATTCTTATATAACGTTCTACTTTTTCATTTCTAATGAAAGAGACTTAGACTCATACGTGAATTCTTAACCTGAGTATTTTGAGTTCAATTTCTATCAACAAATTTTGTTTTATTGAGTGTATAAAATATGTATGTCTTTAAGTAGGTCAATGCTATCAACTAAGTTGACATGATCATAAGATTTTGTAAACAACATCTCAAACTTCGACTATTATAAATAAATAACCCAGACATTGTTTTGTTTATCTACATGGTTATTTGATTTTTGTTATATTATTAAACTTCAAAAAAGCAAACAATGTCATTTTTAATAAAGATAACTAGGCATAATTATGATTCTAGATTATTCATTTCTAATTATATAAGTTTACGTGTTTGAGACGATAAAGTCAAATAATCATATCATTTGACTTGAAGAAAAAATCAAATGGTCATATCACTTCACTTTACGACAAAATCAAATAACAAGAACTTAATTAAAATATAAAATTTTGGTAACTAATATAACAAAAAGTTTGAATAGATTCTATGAGAAACTTTAATTATGTATTTTTTCTTTTCAATGTGAAAACATGTAAGTAATGATAATATAATAAGATAGCGATCATGTCAATTAGTAATAGAATCAAATAATAGAAATTCGATAGAAAATTAAAACAAAAACTATTAAATTTCAGCTACTCCAAATACTCAAATTTAAGAAACTTATTTTTATTGGTCAGATCCACTTTTAATACAATTAGATCAATTTAAGATCCATTTTATAAAAAATCTAATTCATTTAAAATCCATTTTATTGAATATAAATTTCAATATGATTTGTATTTTATATATTTTTTGGATTGGATATCCATTTTATGAATACAAATTTTCAAATATGGAAAATTTAAAAAATCCAATCCAAATTTTCAATCTAATTTTTAGTTGAGTTGGATTGAATGTTGAGGTGGACTAATAATAAGTGTCAAGAATAAGCAAATTTTTCATTTGGAATTGATACTTATCATTTATCAAATGATGTTATTTATGTATAAAACTAATCTCCTTAGCTTAAGATACAGAATGAGATATTGAGAAATAGAGTATCATAAATTATAATGATATTTTGTTGTTTTGCAGTAAAAGTAAAAGAAAATATCAAGTATGTAGTTGAACCACAATACTGGAGCTGAGCCATGGAAGTAGAAAAGATAAGACATCATATTTGAACTTTCTAGCTGAGCAAAAGAAATGCAACTAAGCCGCGTGAGGAAATCCTCTTTGCAAGGAAACCTGGATCCCAAATCTATGAGGCTGAGCAGCTAGGAAAACCCTTCCAAGAAGGAAAGGTCATGTGTTAAGCAGCAGAATAAGGGGCTAAGCTGAGGTGGAAACCCACTTGTGAAGTAACCCCTGTGGCTGAGTATCGCCCAAAAATTCCTATAAATAAAGACCTTAGGTCTACATTCTAGGCATTGCGTGGAGGCTTCACAATGTAGTATTATGACAGAATATGGCCTGTGAGGCACAAGGGAGGTGCTCTTAGTTTAGATCTTATGTGCAGATGCTGCTATAATTATATTGTAATATTCTACTAGTAGCTGACTATTTGACGTAATCATTTCTAATTCTATTCACTTCTACTTCTTGGCTATTTATCTTTGTTTTCATTCAGTTGTTTGTGGTTTGATTTATGCTTAATGGTGACTTAATGACTCATCTATTTAACTAGTTTGGATTTTAAGTTGAGAAATCGATATCAAACTGTGGTTCAATCAAATCATCATAAATGTACTGGATGCTTCATGGCATACCAGAGTGGATGCGGGAGGAGAGAGTCTTTCACATTAAAGCAATGACTCATCTTGCCAGGAGTCAAGAGATCACACTAGGGTTTGGAGTTCTTAGGTTCTAGTGTATCAAAGATAATCCTAGATCAACAAAGAAAGAGTACTCCTAAAACATTGAATGATTTGCAAAGTAAGTAAACAAGATGGTAGTGGTGCAGTAGAAGAAGATGAGAGGAAATCAATTCATAGCCCCTACTTCGCTCAATCTATCTAATAACTACTATTTTTATTTAATTGCATTATATATCAACCAAAAACCCAAAAATCAAACTACCAATATACTTGCTAAATCTCTATGGATACGACACTTGTTGATACTACTACGTACCAGTATACTTGCCGAGAAATGGTTGTTGAAAAACAGTCATCGACTAACTGAGATCAAAGGTAGAGGCGATCCAGTTCAGGCCCAAGGTCGAGATGAGTCAGTCCTAACTAGAATTTAGCTAAGTCGATCATAGTCGAAATTCAATTAAGTTATCCCCGGCTGAAGATCGGTCGAAATCGATCGAGTTAGCCCCTACTGGAATTCGAAATCCTACCAAAAAATCGATCAAATTTAGCCAAGTCAATAACCAAAATTTGGCTGAATACAGTCGAAATTCGGCCGAGTCAACCCCAGCCGAAAGTCGACTGAGTCGACAATGAACAAAATTCAACTGAGTCGACCTTGACTGAAATTCAGCCATGTCAACCCCGGCCGAAATTTTGATGAATTGGTTTTGTCCCAAATTGGAATGCATTTAGCCCTGGATGATATTTTGGCGCATACAGTAGACTCGATCGCGACCAAAATTTGACCTTATTCAGCATAAAGTGTCCAAGTTGAATTCAGTTGAGTCAATCTTGATCGAAATTTGGCGAGTCGACCTTGGCCCAAATTTGGGTTGAGTCTGCCGAGATGGTTGCGACAAAAATTTGGCAGAATTGGCCCTAGCCAAAATTTGACTATATTTGGTTGAGTTAGCAAGTGGACGAAATTTCTCCATATTCGGTAAGTCAGCCACAAATGAATTTTTTCATATTCGGCCGATTCGGCTTCGGGTAAAATTTGGCCATATTCGACCAACTTGACCATGTCGGTCGTGACCAAAATTTGGCCATATTCTGTTGAATCGGCTTTGGTCAAAATTCGGCCAAATTCAATAGAGTCAGCCTTGGCCGAAATTTGGTCTAGTTGGCTCTTACCTAAATTTGGTTATATTTGGAAGAATCGACCCCGACCGAAATTTGGTCTATTCAGCCGTGATCAAAATTTTTCGTAGTCGACCGAGTTTGGCACGACTAAAATTTGGTTGTATTAAACTAAGACGATCCTGGAAGAAAGTTGGCCATATTCAGAAAATTCAGTGAAATCGACCGTGACCAAAATTTGGCCAAATTCAATCAAGTCAGCCCCAACCCAAATTTTTCTTAGGTAGCCCTAGCCAAAACTACTAAGTTGGCTATGGCCGAAATTTGGCAGTATTAAACTGAGTCAACGCTAGTAGAAATTACGCTGAATCCAGTTGAGTTAAACCTGACCGAAAGTTGGCCGAGTTTGCCTTGGCATAAATTTGGCCTTTTTGGGTCCCGTTGGCTGAGGTCGAAATTTGGCCGTATTTGGCCAAATTCTGTCGAGTCGACCCTGACCCATATTTTGTTGTACTTGGCCCACTCGGCCTCGATTGAAGTTCATTCAATTTTGGTTGAGTCGGCAACAACCAAAATTCAATTGTATTTGGCTTAGTCAGCCTTGGCCAAAATTTGCCTTGAGTGTGCCACGATAGAAAGTCGGTCGAGCCAGTCCCAACTGAAATTCAACGAAGTCAACCTAGTGTCAGCCCCAACGACACAGGTTTTAGAAAATTCAATTTAAATTTCTTTAGAAGAAATGGATTCTAGATTTTAAACTTGATCAAAATATTTAGATATGGATTCAAATCATGAACCAAATATTTGGATCTAGATTTCAAAAAAATCTAAACTAATTTTGTAGGAAAAAATGGATTTGAATCCAAAATCTTATCCAATTATTTAGATCTAAAATTGATCTAGATTGGATCTTTAAAAATTCAATCTATGATCACTCTACTTAAATCTATAACATTTTTTCATATGTTTTTATTATAATAATTATTTACTACTAATTATATAAGTTCATAGTTTGATTTTTTTAAATACTTGAATGTGAATGTTTTAATAATTTGGATGTTTAATTTATTTGATCGAACCAGGTTATAAAATTTTTAGCTAAACAAAAGTAAACTAGATGATATTTTTTAACTCAACCCGTTAACTATCACGTGTGAGCTAGGTTAGCTTGCTTTTACACCCGTAGTATTTAGTTGTAACGATTACAATGATGAAATGTCATGCTTATACTATTCTTTTTTGTTTATTATCTTGACTTATTTTTTACACGCGTTGGCTTCTTCGTTTTATGTGTTTGAAATACTAAAGAGACTCTTGAAAAGTTGGATAAAATTTTGAAGTTTCTTTTGGCACATGTAGATAAATCTTAAGTAGATAAATCTTCTATTGATATATAATCTACATTACACTTATCACAATTACAACAATGATGTTTGAGAGAAATATCTTTAATAAATGAGTTTTAAATCTAGTTGAATCTATTTAATGATTTAGGTTAAATTAACAACTACAAAGATTTATACTTTTTAAAATGAAAAATATTTAAAGACATACATTTTATTCTTACGTTTCTACTCACATGGGAGATAACTTATCGCTACAAAAAAATGTCTCGTTAATAACTAATTTTAATGACTAAAATTTGTTAGTTACTATAATGACTAATTTACAAAATAAAAAATTATTGATTACTAAAATAGTCACTATTTTAAATAAAAATTATAATTTGGTCACTAATTAATTAGAGACTAATTTAGAAACTAATTCTTTTGGTAGAAAATACCTTGGTAGCTAATATTTAGTGATCAATTTCTTTTGGTAGCTAAATTTTAGAAACCAATTTAGAGACCGATTATAATTTTGTATTCATAATAATGATTATTTCAGTAACCAATATTTTTTTTATTTTATAAGTTGGTATCAAAATTGATTACCATAGTAACTAACAACTTTTTGTCAATAAAATAGGTTGCTAATGAAATATTTTCTTGTAGTTTATTTAAATTATATGTATTTTCACACAAAAAAGTTAAGATATTTATACTATATTAGTAAGTAGTTGTGCAGTTAAAATCAAATTCATTCACTAATAAGATTTTTCTTATTGATTTGATAAGGTTAACTTACTTTTAAATTTATAATTTTTTCCAATAAAAAAGCGAGAGTGAAAGTGATGTATAATTATAGTTAGATTAATAAGCAAGTTCTTGCAATCCTCATCGACGCATATATCATATTTGAGTTATTTTTATTTTCAAGAAGATATGTTATATAAAGTATTTTCAAAATCACCATACACTACTTTAAAAAATATCATATGTTGTCTTCATGGCTTTATTTTATGTAAATAATTTTTCAATCTTCAATTCATTATGTTTAATTTTGTTTAACATTTGTTTTTCTAATGATGAAACATTATCTTAAAAAGTAAACACATCTAGTTGGCTATTCAATTCATACTAGTGAAGAGCAATAAAGAAAGTTGGCAAGTTGTAAAACATTTTTCCTTGCCCTACTATAAAATGTGCATAACTAAAAGGAAAAGCATAACTAATTGAAGAAATTTGAACCTTACACAACATGATGATTTAGAAAATTTAGGCAGAGGAATGTGTCAGAAAGCTACTACTCCTAAAAAGTTTGATTGACTAAATTTCGTAATAATGTTCTCTTTTCCAAAGTGACAATGAAGTTGCCCCAACCGTAAAGATCATTATGCAAATAGTTCATGCCTAATGCATAGAAAAAAAAATTATTTTATACATCAAAGTAAATATATATATATATATATATATATATATATATATATATATATATATATTTAATAAATCATTGTGTTTTTACCTAGTTTACAAAATCTTCAAAAGTGGACATATATAGTATCTTAGGTGGAGTAAATGGTTCTAAAGTGTCTTAGAAGGTTGTTAATACAGTTTAATTTTCAGAGAACATTCTATTTATGCAATGACAAAAGCAAGTAATGGAGAAAAGGTAATTTTTGGAAAAAAAAAATATATGCACATAATCTTAATAAATAAATAAAATCTATTTCTCCTTTTCCAAATATATTAATTGTCCATATATTGTACAATATTTTTTTATTTTCCATCAAGTTTTAGCAATATTTCCATATGACTAACACTACATAAAACTAGTATCAACAAATCAAAATTTACCACCTATGCAAAATATTTTTATGTTATTTCTTAAAAATCGTCTTCTATGTGGGAGACTCAAACATAACAGCCACCACTAATCAAATGAAACAATGTAGCAATAGGATTAATTGAACATGAATCGTAAATAACAAATGGTGAAAATATATGAAGTAGAAATATTAAATTGTTTGTCCATGTTAAATGCATGCAATTTAGCTTAAATTGTAGTGAATTAACAGCAAAGAACTTGAAGTACGTAGATACTTTAAATTTGAATTTTTCCTTTGAATTTTTGATATAATCTTTTTATATGATTTTTAAAATACACCGATATTAATATATTAAAATGTTTTTAATACATTTCAAAATATCAAAATTATTTTATTTTGAAGATGCACAACGAATAAAAAATCTAATAACAAAGAATCTATAATAAAATATCTGATGAATTTAACGAAGAATATGAATTCATGAATCTGAACTTGAATAAGTTATCTTTTCACTTCTTTATATTTCTTGATAGAAGGGTTAATGAAGTAAAAGCTTAATTAGTGGTAAATAATAAACTTTGATCGAAATTATGAAGACAGGTAGCTGAAATTATGGATGAGAGGATAACTTTATCTTTCTTTGACTAAGGATGGAGACAATAATTCCTTTTTTCCAATGCCATCATCTCCTTTGACTCTCAATGGACACTTCCTAACAGTTTCCTTAAGATAAAATGCAAGAAAAAAAAAAATAGAAGTGAAAGAATATTAATAGGATAAACTGTGATAAAATTTAAAAAAAAAAGTAGTAGAACCCAAACAAAAACAAAGAATTGTGGAAAAATTTACTTACTTCCTTCACATAGTTTATAATAATAATAATTATTAGTATTTAAAATAATAATCTTCAAATTTAATATTTAATCTTTTTATTTTCAATTAAATATATGTATAGTTATATCTTATTTCTCTTTTTTTCATTTTCGATTTACCTTTTTTTTTCTTCTAATATATGCAAGAAAATTCTCAAATAATAACCAATTTTAGTTACAAAAACTTATTAGTTACTATAGTGATCAATTTAGATATCAATTTATAAAACAAAAAAAAATATTGATTGTTAAAATAGATACTATTATAAATAAAAAAATTATAATTGGTCACTAATTATGTAACATCCTATTTAATATCATAACTAATAAATAAAATATTAGATATTTTGATAGCATAAACAAGTAGTTAAGGAGTTTAAAATACTCATACATTGATCCAAAATAAATAACTATGAAAATTATTATAAACAACTACTCCAAAACAAAAAAGAAAACGAATATATATACATATGACTAGGATCTTGAAGTACTAAGCCCTCTTACTCTCATTTGATACTCTGGTCTCAATACTTGTAGGATCCTCTACACACACCATTTGTGATCATAACATAAGAAAGCAACCAATAAAAACAAACATGACAACCAAGAGAAGGGTAAACTAATATAATAAAAAAAATTTCATATCAACTTATATCATGTATAAACATTATACTCATTTAGTATAAATCACACCACTATAACAAATTATACCAATCAACTAACTCTAGACTCCATTATCCAGATGATGCACATGATGTAGAATAGTAAGGAAGTATTCACCTATGATGATTTCTAAACTCTGCAAAGTCTAGACTAAAGGGGTTATCACCCAATCATACACATGGTTAATCCTCTAATCTCTTATGCCCAATATGTCCAAAGACTAGGATTTCCTGTCACTGTCACCACATAATTCATTCTACTCTATATGAGTGTGAATGATTATTAGAGTTCAAAATACCTTCTTGTCTACACGTCTCCTATATCAAGACATACAATAAAACATAACCATAATATAATTTCCTTTGAAATTCTTTTAATCATTCATATTCCATGCTCATAATACATCAATGGTTCAATTATCACAAACATTTATCTCTATATAAAACAACATTTCTCAAAATAAAACAACAAGGTATTTCTTAGGCTTTGGTCAACTCACTCAACGAGTGCATCTTCTCATTGGGTGAAAAATTCACTTTCGACCAACGACGAGATTGCTCGCCCAACGAGTTTACCATTGGGACTCCAGGGACCTCATAAATCACCCAGTGAGTTATGCTCGCCTAGTGACCCTCCAAATTAGGTAGCCGTTGACAAATAACTCGCCCAACGAGACCTCGCTCGCCGATCGGGTCTACATAATTCTACATAACAAAATTTTGCATAATTGTGCAGATTCCAATTCTGCTGAATTGTGCATTTCTGAGTCCTAATGAACCTAAGCTTGAGGATTTTACAACTTCTCAAGCCATACGAGAGTTCTAGTTACAGAAAAACATCATCACGAAAGCATCTAAGCACATTATCAATTTCACAAATTCAATCCAACATATAACATCAAAATTGACACCAAATTTCCACATAGTTTCATTCTACAACCAATCTTCATCCTCTATTCTAAGAAATTCAAACCAGTTTAATAATCACACAAGACAAATAAAGTTTAATTACCTTTCATTACTTGAGTAAATTTGAACTAGCTCTAAAACACCATGACCTTCCCTAAGCCTTAAGGTACTCTATCTACACATAGATATACCACAAAATGATCATATTATATCCTGATGATTCTTGATCAATAAAGAATCAGACAACATCAGAGTCACATGCAATCTCTAAAAGATACACATGTAGGATGATCAAAAAATACCAAAGGATGGGTTGAATTTCAACTTACACAATTAGAGAAATTGATTGAATGAACTTGAAGATCTCACCGCAAGGATCACACAACCGGTCTTCGATCTTCAGACAAATGATTACAGAGTCTGAAAACTTAGAAAGATGAAAGAGCTCCAAGAAAGAGATTTTTACAGAGATGAAATGTTTTTAAGTAATGAGATCGCTTTTTGAATTTCTATTTATAATTATATGTTATATTATTATAATAATAGAGTCTCATTATTTTAAAACACCAACACTCTTAAAATACTATTTTTCATAGGTTCTCACAATTTAATTAGAGACTAATTTAGAAACTAAATCTTTTAGTAGTTAAAACCTTAGTCACTAATGTTCAATAACCATTTTATAAACTAATTCCTTTAATGGCTTTTGTAGCTAAATTTAAGTGACCAATTTATAAATCAATTATAATTTTTTTGTTCATAATAGTGACTATTTTAGTAACCAATGATTTTTTAATTCGTAAATTGGTATCTAAATTGGTTATTATAGTGACTAACAATTTTTTGTCACTAAAATTGATTGTTAATAAAGAATTTCTTTTATTGATATAGTAAAACAAAAATGTAAAACAAATAGATTTAACTTTCATAAGTAAAAACTTAGAGAAAACACATAAAAAAAATTGAAAAATGCTAATTGTTTCAATCTTGAAATTCGGAGTCCCATAAAAGTATTAAGAGAAAAAAGTGTATTTAAATTGTTTATCTCTCATTTATTCAAATTGAAAAATTATATAAATAAAAATTCAATTTAAAATTACTTTTCTATTTATCAAATGATGATGCAATCTTAATATTAACCCTAAAAATATTATTTTAACACATTTAAAGTCAGAATATTTCAATATTAAAAATTAAAATACACAAATTAGAATGCAGGAGTTCCACTCTCGTCACTCTCTTAATTAAACATTTAAATATTATCTTTCTTCTCTCCTTTTAAATACTCACCCCATCTGCAATTAACAATTATTTTTTCTTTCAACCATCTTAAACTACTACATCTTTCTAAGTTGTCTGTTTTTTTGTGCATCGACTCGCTTCTATCTTTTATCTTTAAATTAATTTTGTATTATGTTTTAAAGAAATTTGGAATAGTTAAAATTAATTATATATCACTTGACCGTAAATCTTAAATATAACTTATATATTCAAATGTATTTATTTCCTAAAATTGTTATTATATAAAAATAAAAATAAAATTACTGCATATACATTCTTATTATTGTAACGAGTATATACTTTTAGTTATTCAATCCTGTCCAAGTATTTTTTTTCTTTCTTTCTTCTGTTTCCAGAGTACAATTGTCCTTCTTTATTCAACGATGACATTGTTTAAAAAATATGTTTTGATTCTTCATTTGGGCCAACATAACATCTCTTTCACTTATTGACATGGCCCACTCACCAAGGTTAAATAAATCAGAGTCACTCTTATTTTGATGCATGATGCAATTGTGAGGCATGCGAAGCACAAACACTAGTGAAGCACTCAGTTTTTGTCCTCTTACATACCCCAATTAAGATGGTGATTGGTTAAGGTCATTCAAATGGAAAAGGTAACTAATCATGTAAGTCATTATTGGACTTGATCTTTATAAGTAAGTAAGTTAGTTGATTAGATTTTGATGAATGAAAAAAAAATCATTATTTGAGAGAAAGAAAAAATCTTATTAAGTTTTTCAACATATTTGTTTACCGTTAATAAAATTATACATACTTTATATTAATATACTAAAAAAAAATATTTTATTAAAAGTCAATTTTAATAATAAAAAATTATTCGTTACTATAATTACCACTTTAGATACCAATTTATAAAATAAAAAAAAATATTGGTTAATAAAATAGTCTTTATTATAAATAAAAAATTATAATTGGTCGCTACATTGGTCATTAGCTAATTAAAGACTAAACCAATCTTTTTGGTAACAAAAACCTTGGTAGCTAATATTTAGTGACCAATTTTCTATGATAGTTAAAATCTCGGTAGCTAAATTTTAGTAACCAATTCAGAGATCACTTATAATTTTTTATTCATAATAGTGACTATTTTAGTAATCAATAATTTTTTTATTTCGTAAATTGATATCTAAATTAGTCATTATAGTGACTAAAATTTTAATCACTAAATTTAGTTGTTGATAAGACATTTTTTTGTAATGATAATATAATTATTAAAATAATGTCCATCGTGATCTCAAATCATTTAGAGAATTAAAATGTAATTCTATTAATTTGAATTGATTTAAATTGGACTGTCAATTTTGATAATCCTATTTCCAACATACATTTGAAATGTGTGATTAAAAGAACAAAAACCATCCACTCGAAACCATAACAATTTTATGTGTGAATTTGAGAAAAGAGACTTCATGCCACCTTTTTCACTTGTCAAATGCCAATAGTTTTTATATTTTTACCCAACCAAGTGTTTTTAAGTGATTGGTAAAGGAGTATCAAATTGAATCAACCCACTTTACATGCGTTGGTTTGTCAGATATTGTGTGCAGATAAAAAATGTAATATAGTTTGACTTACTAGGGATTGGTCAATTAGGTGCATTAACTTATTTAATGATGTTTTGCTCTTTTAATTTATTTTATATATTTATTACTATTCTAGATAACATGTAAAATCCAATCAACCAAAACATCTAAACTTTTTCCTATCTTCCACAATCTTATTTATTCCCTTGTCTCTCAAACTATTAGGTTGTCTTATGTCTTTATTACCTAAAAACACCTTATTTACTCCTCTTAACCCCCATCTTTATTATACGAACCTTATTTCATTCAATAATCATCCCAATAAATATTGTGTTTCATCAAGAGTTTCCCTATTATTAACGTAATCGATTTTAGGCCTAACACCACACAACCTCCTTAGTCTTAGCATCCTAGAGCATAAGACTAAACAATTTTTATCAACTCAAATGATATATTTTCCATTATGAGCACAACAATGTTGGGCCTCCAAAAAGAATTACTAGGAGGCATGAGGACTTTAATACCACATTTTGCAATATTCGAGAATATAAAACGTTAAAGTGTTCCTTTCCATGGCTATCAAATATGCCGAAGAAAGCCTTATACGAATTTGCCAAATATTTAAAGTTCTTCCAATAAACTGAACTCAGGAGTTGAACTATTCCCATTGATTTTAGGAGATGATCAACTCCTTTTTCTTTCTTAAGAGTCTAATTGCTCTCATTGGATTTTAGGCATTCTTCTTTATTCCTTAGGAGATTGGTTGCTCTTATAAGATTTCAGGAGAACTTCTTTATTTCTTAAAAGACTAGGTGCTTGCATCAAATTTTTACTTCTTTATATCCTTAAGAGATTGGTTGCTCTCATCGGATTTTGGGAGATCTTCTTTATTCTTTAGGAGACTGGTTGCTCCCATTGGATTTTAGTAGATCTTTTGTAACGTAGGATACCACCTGCACAACATATTTTTTGTAATGCAAAATACAGCCTGCTTCGAACCTAGCTGGAATTATTTTGTAGTCTTTGTATTTCTTCTCACTTGCATTTTACAAGTGAGTCTTTTGATTTCTTCTCACACGTGTTTTACAAGTTAGTCTTCAAATTTCTTCAACCTTCCATTCTACAAGTGCATCTTCAGATTTCGTCTAACCTACATTTTACAAGTGAATCTTCAAATTTCATCTCACCTGCATTGTACAAGTGAGTCTTTGAATTTCTTCTCTACTGCGTTTTATAAGTGAGTCTTCGGGTATCTTCTCACATGAATTTTACAAGCTAGTCTTCGGGTTTCTTCTCACCTTTTGATACTTTGAGCAAAATGTCTTATTCGTTTTTAGACTCTTCAAACATTTGGAGACTTGTTGTTCTTGTTGAAGATTCTAGGAAACTAGTTGCTCCTTTTTGGAAAGTAGACCCTCGTTTATTAAAGGGATGAAGTCACAATACTACAAAGGCTAACAGGGATGCAAATGCAAACAACAAATTAATGGTTGCCGAAAATACTAACATCCACATCACCATTATCTTCTTTCTCAAGATTCTTCCTGTATCATATACAAACATCCCATATTGGCTTTACATTTTCCAACTATGAAATCATATCATATCTCATGTACTTATGCACATTTAAATCAATAACTTCATAATTTATTATAAATACAATCTCAATAATGGTTATTAATTACATTTTCTTCCGCATTCTAAAAAATCCAAATTTGAACAAAAAATTGTTTAATGCAATCCAAAGTAAAAAAATTCCAGCATGAACAAAAAATCCAAAGTAAAACCTTCTAATAAAGTAAGTCATTATTACAAACAATGACCATCCAAGTGGTTTTCATGAATTTTCTACTTCATTTTTCATGCCTTGATCTTCTTTAACATGATTATCTAACCTTACTATTATCCCAGCATTTGGCTAACCCATGTAATTTAAAGTCAATGCCAAAATCAATTCCTTAGTTCCAACTTTCAAGATTTGAAAAAAGAAAATTCAATCTTAAAAATCCAATTATCATGCAATAAAAAGAAAATTGGAAAGAATCAAAAGAATAAAAATATGAACAATAAGCGAAATTCAAAACAAAAAGAAACCCTATGACAAGGAAACATCATTCTTCATCATGCTCGAAGAGATAAATGATTAAACATCCTTCAAACGTCACTACAAAGAAACAAATAACAATTGAGTGATCATATTTGGTGATCAAATCCTAAGAAATCAAATTGAAGAAAACGGAGAGATCAAAAAAAGGAAAATTCAACTGATCTTGAGTCGTCATCTAATCAAATTGTAATTATAATCATCAACCGATCATAGGATATCATCGCAATGCAGGACATTGTACAAGAAATCCATTCACCATATTAGTTCTAGAGATATTCAAATCGACCAAACCACATTCATCATTTGTCATGACCCAAGAATGGCACGTGGCAACAAAGAGTGTGAGCACTACACACTGTCATCCAATTGTCTGTGATACCATGTATTAGAAAAAACCAATTTTGGGCATCGGAAAGTGTTTTACCAACATCCCATTGTGGGCGCCAAAATGTTCTAGCTAAGAGGTAAAATCCAGTCAACCATAACATCCAAAGGGTGATCTCCCTTTTTCCTATCTTCTAGATTCTTCTTTATTCCATTGTCTCTCAAACTATTGGGTTACCTTTTGTCTTTATTACCTCAAAACACCATATTACTCCTCTTAATCCCCCATCTTTTTATGCGATCCTTTATTTCCTTCAATAATCATCCCAATAAATGTCATGTTTCATCAAGAGTTTCCCTATCATTAACCTAATCAGTTTTAGACTTAACACCATATGTCTACCCTACAATAACAATATTGTTCTAGCCAAAAAGCACTAAGCCTGATTAGCGAGAAGCATTCAGTAATGATCTTCCTATTTTCAATCTCTGCCTTCTATTATAAAGTATGCTTCGTGTCTTCTGCACTTTTATCCTGACCTTTCTCATTAAGGTCCTTCGTCAATAACATTATTATAATAACCAACAGTTCCAAACCTCACCTAACCTTTCAACACTCATTGATATTGGACCTAATGGTAAGTAGGCTTCTGGCATTAGATTAAAGACTAGATTGGCCTTGGGCGTAACAACTAATCGCGTAATACCTAATCGACCTTGGACCTAACACTACATTGCCCCCTAGCCTTTAGTCTAAAAGACTAAAAAGGCTATAAAATATAAAGAAACCACTCATTTATATTTTAGAGCATAATGATGTGATCGATATTTAGCCTACCACCATATTTACAAGAAACTATTAAAAATTTGAATCTTAGTCACCTTTTAAAATATCAGTAAAATTTCTTACTTGCATCTTACAAGTGAGTGGTCAAATTTTGTCCCTTACTCATATTTGAATCTAATATCAAATTCAGACTTGGGACTTTGAGTGATTGGAAATGGACCTATCACCACATAGCACCCTTCAAACAACGCTATTATATTCTCTTTTACTTTCTAAGTGCTTACTTCTGATCACCAAGTCTCTACCTCGCCTAAATGTTACCATTGCCTTTTTTGAATAGACACCTCGGTCAATTGGTGATTGATATAAAATTATAATAAGATACTAACATTTACCTTAAAGTAGCTTAATCAGATGATTCATTATCATTTTACCTTTTTTATTAGATAAATCTTTCTCCTTTAGGATGATACCTGATCATTTTTTTATGGATCTGATGATACTTGATTAGAGATGGCAAATAAACTAGTACCCGTGAGTATCACCTGAACCCGTCCTCGTTTTGACGGAGAATCCCCGCATTGACTAGGTATGGGTAATACTCAAAGTTTTCAACTGGGGATGTGGATGAGGATGGGGATATACATATCCCGCCCAAATACCCGTCCTTGTTTAAATTACTAAAATATCTATAATTTATTAGGTCATATAATATATATATATATATATATATATATATATATATTATATTTGATATCCTATCATGGCAGAAAACAAATGGGTTAAAGTTTACAATCCTTCAAGCAATTGCAAGGGATGTTTTAGCTATTCTAAGAACAATTGTAGCTTGTAAATCTGCTTTTGGTACTAATGGTCAAATATTAACTTCTCACCATAGTCGACTTCATCGTATTACTATAAAGGCTTTGATGTGTACAAGATGTTGGATATGGAACTCAAAGCCATCTAGGTAAGTTACTCAAATTTATTAATATTTATTGTTAGTATTTTTTATGAATTTTCATTTAATATTCTACATTTTGTGTTTGTATGTGTTAAAAAATTAAAAGAGAAAGATTTTCTCATGAGTGAAAATGAATCTGATGAAAAAGGTACATTATATTCTAGGAATTAAAATTTTTAATTTCAATTATTATATCATATCTAATTTTTCATTTTTTTGTGTAGGTGGATCGAATGCAAATGAAATCACTAATCGTTTGTAAAATTAATAAATATTTTAGTTATTATAAAATTTTAGTATTGTGTAATTGTTTATTTTTTATATAATTATTTAAATTTTCTCTAGTTGTTATTTGATACTTTAATTTGATATTTATATTACTATATTATTTTTCTTAATATTTGACATCATGAAAAGAAAAAAGAGTATGTTATTTTAATATTAAATATTGTGATAATATCATGATTCCTTTGGTGTGATTTTTAAAATTTTTTATAAAAATTATTGAATTGATACTTGGAACAGTAAAAAAAATGGTTGAGTAAGGGTATAAGAATATACCCGTTACCTGGTGGGGATGGAGATGGGTCAAAAGTTGTATATCCGTTGGGTTTAGGGATGAGGATAAGGATGAATTTTTTATTATGGGGATGGGGATGAGATCATGATACCCATACCTGCCCCGCCCCGTTGTCATTCCTATACTTGATCATCTTTCTCTTTTAGGATGATACTTGATCTTTTTTCTTTAGGATGATACTTATTCACCTTTTACTCAACCAAATAATAGTTGATAATCTTTTAACCAATGGGATTATTCTTGATCATCATTTAGGATGATACTTTATCATCTTTCTCATTTTCTATCATAGGTTGCCTTTTACCTTCGGTTAGTAGTGCAAATTGTAACATCCTGGTAGGATATTACTTATATAAATAAAATAAAAAATTTATAAAAATAAATTACTCATTTATTATCAAATCATTTCCCAAAAATGCGCCGAATTTAAAACTTTAAAACTTAAGAATCACGATATAAAGTCAAAATATTCATAATCAGTCTTTACAATAATTAAATTACATGAAAATTTAATAAAATAAGTCTTTATAAATCCCCATGTCATTTGCTGTCGCTCTCCGTCACTAAGTATCTCCTGGCTCACCTGTAACATCATCTGCTCCCGGATAACAAGTTACCCGATCATCGCCACACAAAAACAGATAGGGTCAGCTATGCACATAGATAAAAGTAAATATGAAATAAACCCACCCAAAAATCTCATAATTATTTATCTTAAAAAAACACCCATTTTCCCACACTTATAACCATTATGAGTTTATGCATGTATTCTTGATCTTGGGACTTTCCCTTGCTTCCACAAACCTCCTCACTCGTGGTCCAACCTACGAGCCTATCCCGCTTGAAGTCCTGCTTCACGGACTCCCTCGCCCATCATCCGAACTCCTCGCTCAGACCTGGACACGCATACCCGCCTTTCCTACTATGAAGTCCCTTGCTCATAACATTCTCAAGTTTGAGCATGAAATGAACTCTCTCGCTCACTCATCCCAAACAGGAGTACCTTCGGTGAACTAAACCGTTCACATTTCGCATGTTGTCCACCCATCACGAACTTCTCGCTCGGGACTCAAACCAAGCACATCCTAGATCGCCTAAGGACTTAGTCCTTCAAGCCCAACATCACAAACATAAAAATCTCAACCGCAGCCGTATCTGCCTGGCGCTGCCAAAGTGTCATTGGGTGAAGAATCCACACATACCGCCTGGTGTCACTCCTCACGTCGCCATGCGCCATATCACTATTTTTCCAAAACTGTCACATTGCGTGGGTTTTGCTTGGCGGGTCAATTCTGCATCGCCAGGAGCCACACCAGTAAAAGTTACCTTTACTGGTTCATCTAGGAAAACTGATTTCAATTTATTCCTACACAATACAGATACTATTTAATCATCAAATTTATCGTTCAAAATTAACATCTAATAATCATATTAGGACTCAAAATGCACCATCACACACCATATGTATCAATCATTTAAATCTATATTTTCACATGTATTTACACAAACTCATCAACAACAAGTGTTATACCCGACACACAGTCTTGGACAACCAACAAGTATTGTTGCTCGACCAATAAATAGATTGTCATTTGAGAGAATAACTACTCAACCAAATTAGTTGGGAGTCTGGCTGCTCGAACAACAAGTAGATCGTCATTTGGGAGACTAATTGCTCGACCAAATTAGTTGGGAGCCTTACTGCTCGACCAACAAGTAGATCTTCATTTGGGAGACTAATTGCTCGACCAAATTAGTTGGGAGTCTGCCTGCTCACCAATGAGTAGATCGTCATTTGGGAGACTAATTGCTTGAGAAAATTAGTTAGGAGTCTAACTGCTCGACCAACAAGTATATCGTCATTTGGGAGACTAATTACTCGACCAAATTAGTTGGGAATTTTTTTGTTTCTCTTGTGAAGTTTCTCATTTTTATTCATGCCACATTAAAAACCTCATCTATAGTGAGGAAAAAAGAGTACGTTTACAACGAAAATTCTAACTAAAATAAAAATGTATTTTTTTATTTACCACGTTGAAGAAATTTTCTAAGTCTTTCATATGATTATTTGCCTTCTCTGACTTGATCACCACACCATCGACGTATGACACTGAGTTGTTTGACCTCTTCATGTTGGTCGCGCTTTAGAAACATCTCGATAAATCCCTCCTTTTTTAACCTTTCAATTTGAGTCTGTAACGTGTAACCATTATTCGTATCATGTCCATGTGTTTTATGGAAATGACACCAAGCTTCCTCATTTGGTCCCATCTTCACCTTAGTTCGTGCTGGAAAAGCTAGGAGTTTTGCCACATAAATGTTTTTCACCAACTCTCCCTAGGAAATGTTCAACTCCGGTACTTCTGTCTCTCGTCCCCTTTTTACCACTGGCCTTAATGGTATTTGATATCTTTCTTCTTTTTCCCAACTTTGCCTTCTTAGGTTCATTTTATTATCTATTATATCCTTTCTCCCAGTTACTTCTTTTCGTTCATTTTCTCTCTTTTTCATCATTTCTTCCTCTAGCTTGATTTGAGACCTAGGCCTCATTCTCACCTCTACCATTTTCTATGGTTTTCTTTCCACTAAAGACTCTCCAAAATTCCCTACCCTCAACCCCTTGATGAATGCATATACAAAAATGTCTTCATTTAGGGGTGGCACCTGCATAGACATTTCATAGAAGTGTCTTAAATTTTTTTTGAAGTATCCTTTTTTCTTGCTTTAAATCGAACAGGTATCCCACGTTGACTAATTTGGGCTTATTAACCGCAAAATGGTCAATGAACATCCTGGAAAATTCGTCAAAGGATGTTACCATGTGCTTTGGAAGGCTACTGAACCAATTTAGAGCTGCTTCATTCTAGGTGACCACAAACATCTTGCACTTGATATCATCAATTCCCCCACATATCAGCATTTGGGCTCGAAACATTTTCACATGTGCCAATGGGTCCTGATGTCTTGTGAACATTTTCGCCTTTAGGAACACACAGTGTAGAGGTATTGGTTCTAGTAGTATATTCTCTAGAAATGGCTGGAAATTCGTTCCTTGATTAGGTTCTGAATGACATCCTCTCATACTTCTGTTCTGTTGAAAAGTACGAACGAATTCTTCTAGTAGGTGTCTAGACACCTCGTTCTCCCATCGCAAGTCTTCATGTTGCCTTTGGTATTCTTCTACTCTTAATCTGCTTGTTGTAGCTTCGTTTTTGTGTTTAAAATGCTTAAGTACTGTTGTGATGGCTTGTAACATTGGTAAATGTCGTTTGGTTCTTGAATGTTTAGCTGTTGCACAAGACAAAAGTGGTGAGCACTAGTTTTCACGCCCAAGTGAGCGTGTCTCGCCTAGGCGGGACTAACAGAGGCTCACCCAGGTCTTCTGCACGAGTTGTCGCTCAGGCGACGAGCCTTCATTTTGAGCGAGGTGTAGTCTCGCTCAGGCAAAGAGGTCTCGTCTAAGCGAGAGAGCGCAGAAGACCATTGTTCCCACTTTTCGAGCTCTCGCCTAGGCGAAAGAAGCTCTCCTGAGCGAGAGAACCTTCTCGCCTGAGCGAGGCCTTTCAACCTGAGTGAGAACTGGGCGAGAATGTGCCCAGGACCTATTTTCTTCGTTGTTCTTGCGTGTTTGCCACATATTTTGGTCGAATTGCTATGTTAAAGCATGAAATGAATGAATTTGCATGTATTGAATGGTTTATGGGTTAGAATTGATGAGTTTGGCATGGTATACATATGAAATATGGTTGAATGGTTGATAATATATTGGAATGAGATTGGTATGCACGATAATTTCATACTTGGTTGGTGAAACATGATTTTTGGTATGGTCAGGACGTAATTCCACGAAGGTGTCGTGGTGGTGCTTGATTGATCAGGACGTAATTCCATGAATCTCTAGGTGAGATCTCATGGTGGTGCCTCATTGGTTAGGACATAATTCCACGATGGTTGCGTGGTGGTGCCTCATGGTCATGACGTAATTCCATGACCCTTGTTAGTGGAAGCTCATGGTGGTGCCTCATGCTTAGGACGTAATTCCACGAGTTTCGTGGTGGTGCCTCATTAGATAATTTAGGAAGGATTAAAGTAAGGATTGCATCATGACACTCTAAAGAGTTAGTGAGTCTCACGTAGAGCGTACTAACTCAAGTGGTGTGAGTAGCAGGAGGCCCTAGTCTTCGGCAAGATAATGGCCTTAGATGTTTGAAGACTAACCTTGTGAGTGGAAGGATGAAACCCATTGGCAATTGGCTCTACAGAACAGTAGAGGTCATCACAAGTGCAAGCATCCGGTGAATCTGACTAATTATATGTATCCGAATAATCGTGTCGTGAGTCTTAGTGTTTTGTTTGCGAGTCTTCACATGCTTGGTTGATCTATGTATCTTTGTCTATAAAATTGTATGAAATAGCATGATAAATCATTTTCTACTCTAGCTTACCCTTTTTGCTTGTTTGTATGTTCTGTGTGTGGTTTTCTCTTTTTGCGATGATCATCAATTTATTAATGGGAGTAGATGCGAGAACTCCTCGTGGTCAACAGGGTAATGGCACTACAAAAAAATGACTTTAGACAATGGACCAAAAACCATGGCCTAAAGTAAAAAAACTGTGGCCTCAAGATTAGACAACGAATTGGCAACAAATTTGCAATCTTTGCATAGGTGGTCGTGGCCTATAGGCAACGGGTTTTTTCCATTTAGGCCAAGAAATTCAAAAACTGTTGCTTATTATGCAACAATTAAAAAACTTTGCCTAAAATGTTCCAATAGGCAACAATTCTTTGGCCAATATAATGCAACAATTTTTTTCATGTTGCTTATTTCTATAGGCCACATTTATGAAAGTGTGGAACAAAATAAATTTGTTTAAACAAGGCTTATAAAAATTGAATCATGTAAAATAATTTAAAATTTAATTTTAATTTTATCTGTACATTTAGACAATACTATTTTAAATGAAATATTAATAATTTTATTTGAACAATATTAATTAAAATATATTTATTCTATTAAAATAGTAGAAATAAAATAGATTAAATAAGAAACTTCTAACATATAATATGAAATTGAAAATTTTCATATATTGCAAAATTATATTGTAATATTGTGTACAATTCCATAAGTAAAAGTGTTTACAACTAATTAAAAAGTATTATGTTCTCCAAAAAAGAAAACGTACAATTTATCTTGTACTTTCATTCCTCTTCATCTTCATATACCATTTGAATTTTTTATCATTTTTCATCCTCTTGATCTTCACCAACATCCTAAAACAAAAAGAGAAGTTCAATTTATCTCTTAGCCAAATCCCAACTAATAAAACAAAAATAATGCAAGTCTTAATTGATAAAATAATAATATATAATGTAGAGGAATTCAAATCGTCAATAGTGTTTCACCACATATAAACAACAAAAACTTAAATAATTACAATTATATACCAATTTCTTGGTTTGGATATCTATACAAGTTCAATTATATCACTATAATTTTTTATCTTTCTCGCCAAGGAGATAATGAATGAACCATATACTAAGTTGCAAAATGGCAATAAAGCTAATTGCCCAATAAATCCAGTAGCATAATTATTGATCAATATATACATTTGTAAACACCAATCAGTGGCAAAATTCAGCAGCACTAGCATTTGATCAATTTGTGTTTAACTATACTTGTACTTGATAATCATTTGAATTAGGATTATATGTTGATGCAGATGAATGAGGTCCTACTGCACTACTTTCTTTGCACAAAAGACGTGTCATCAATTCATTTATATCATCATCATCATCATCATCTAATTCTGAATTTTGTTGCTTAAGCATTAATTTCATCATTGCCTTCATACCATTCACTTCTTCTTGCATGCTACTCATTTTAGCTTCACATTCTTTTTTTTATAGAAGCAATGTTTTCATTTCTCTTGAACATGGTAGGTGTCATAGTCCTTCCATAGCAACACACTCGACCAGGCTTTTCTTTTCCAAGCAAAGATTCAAATTTTTCTTCCAATGACTCATTTGAATTTTCAATGGAAGTTTGAAATGTAGCCTAATAGGAAAACACAATGAAGACTAATCAATTTTAAATTTTAGACATATTTAATATTTAATTAAGTAAAATACTTACAATAACATTTTGTGTTTCTTCATCCACTACTTTTCCTTTAAGACCTTGACTAGTTTTGATGAACATTTCAGCACGAGTCACTTCTTCCCCTTCATTCTTATTTGCAAGCTGCATTAATAAATATGATTAAAATAAATTTTCACATTAGATATGGAAAAGCAAGAAATAGTAAAGTATTGAAATAGTAATACCAATTGAGCACGAATTCTAGAAAAGTTTATTGGTCCCATTCGATGCATATACTTTTGCTTAGCTCTATTAGCAACATTCTTTTCACTAATGCTCTGCATTATATATTAGAGAGAAAAATATTAAGTTAGATAGAAAGTTTGAATTTATAATAGTAATAGTTGCAATAACTTACTTGAATAGTGGAATTTTACCAATATGTCAACAACTGCTTGAAATGATCTTTAGAAATATCATATGGACAATCTTTTAGTTGCTACATCATCATCCAATATAATTTCTTGACAGTCTTCAATGCCTCTTGCATGTATTTGTAAGCACTGAGTTGGTCCTCTTATTTTTTTCTTAGACATAACTATTTCGAAGTTAAAATTGTATAAGATAATAAAGGTCGAGTCAATATATCCAATGACCATTATAGAAATATTTATATCAATAATAAAGGTTGAGTCAATATATATAATAAATGATTTAATTTTAGCCATGGTAAAAACCTTGAAACTGTGTGAAAAAGACACCTAATTTCATACAAGTAACTAACACATCGCGTGTAAAATCCTACCAAAGAAACTAATACAAGTAACTAACATCTGTGTGGAGAGGGTGAACCAAATAAATTTAAATATTTTTCAGCATTTGGTTTTCCATAAGGTCCATATTATACACATGAAAACCAAACTTAGAAAATAACAACTTACTTTCTTTAATGATACATCCAATACTCATAAAAAGATAGAAATAAGAATTTGTATCCCTACCCAAAAGTTTCCATTCACACAAGCTAAAGTCTTGTAGCACCTAGAAGAGTAGGAGATGTAATGAAAAATAATTTTATTCCAAGAAAATAGTTTTCTTCCCCTGATAATTTTTCTTTGAAGGAACTACTCATAATTGTGCAAGACTATAAATAAAGTGACAAAGAAATTCTTCAGTTTCAGATAGAAGGCACAACACCAATAATTAAAATGGCTATCAAAATTTACAGACAGGCAAGAATGATATAATGGTGTAGGTAGTCACTGAAATGGGGAATTATTACCGTGCTCAACTTTACTTCTATGATAGTTGCCTCAAACTTAGCCTTCACCATCTCTTCCTAAACAAGAATATTAGGTGAAAATCAAAAGACTTCAGTCAAAAATATCATCAAGCATCCTGCCTCCACAACATAGACAAGAAAATTTATGCACTGACATACCTCAATAACTTTAAGAGCACGTTCAATTTTCTGAATTTGTGTCCTCTACTCCTAGTTTATCTTTTAAAGCTATGAAAAATGTACTTACTCAGGTCAACACATCATCCTTAGACAGAATATATTTCAATAACTTGAAAATCAATTATAGTACTACAAATAACTAGTGAAAAATAATGACATAATGTTTTTTAATTTATTTTTTGGAAGTAATAGAGCTCAATAGTAATTCTCTTAGATCTAAAAGGAGAGTAGGATCAACCTAAAGCCAACAGTAGATATTATTATCATACCAACAAACAAAAAACTAGCAGCTAATGATGATGTTGTAGTGATACACAATACATCAGAGGATGGATGCACGTCAAGCCAAGCATAATCCAAAAGCACTCACAAAAAAAAATGAATAGTAAGGTGATGCCGCCTGTTGAGCTCTATGACCTACAAAAGCCTTACTATTCAGTTTCTAAGACCTACAGAAGCCTCCAACCCTCAAAAACAAAGATTATGCACATAAACACAAACCCCATGCACACAAACATATAGCTGCAGAACGTGCCTACAAGCACATTTTTTATTCAACCCCACAACAACATAACCTTCCCAAGACCAAAGTCCTAAGAAGAACACAAAGAAAAACTCTAATTCGAAAGCAAAAATGGATGAATTACGGTTTATGTGCATCAATGGTACACCCCTGGGTCAGCGCAAAGAAGAAACAACAGATGAATACCTATCACAGGTTCATCATCTCTCATAGAATATCACTTTTACTCTAATTCAGTCCACAACCCTTTCTTCCCACATTTAAACCACCTCAGGCTAGCATACTTGCGTTTTTGGAACTAAAATGAAAAATTTATCTGAAAGTGGAGCGTACCAGAGAATAGAGACACACGAAATGCTGAGACGATGACAATGAATGATGATTGCACGACGACGAAGGTGAACCGATCATGGCGCGATGACGAGGATGAATCGATGATAGCATGACAACGACAATAATTGACACGACGATGCGACGATAAAGGTGAATGTGCGACGACGAGGTTGAATCGTGAGACGACGAGGTGAATCGTGCGGCAACCACGAGAACTGATGACGACACGATGACGACGGTGGTAAGTCGTTAGCCGATTGACGATGGACGCACTACAAGAAATTTATTGATTACCGACGAATATGTTCCGATGGATAACTATCCGTCGGTAAAGTTTATTTTCCGACGGAGGTACCGATGGATATTGATGATTTATTTACCGACGGAAAGATCCGTCGGTAATGTCCTATGTGAATTGGGTTTCTTATCTACCGACGGATCCTTCCGTCGGTAATGTCGTAGGTGTAAGTTACCGACGACGTGTTCATATTTACCGACGGAGAAGATCCTTCGGAAAATTCTCGGCCAAATGAAAATAAGATTTCACTTTCCCCTCAACCATTTTCAGTTTACCCCTTTCCCCCAAAATCACGAAAACCCAATGCCTTTCAGAAAATCACCGTGACCACCGCGTGTGACGCTCCACTGTGATTCTTCCGTTCATGCCCTGACGTGCGTTCTCTGGCGCAATCAACCGCTGCCTCATCTTCTTCGTGCATTCTCCGACGTGAGCCTCTTGTAGCGTAGTGTGTGTGGGTCTTGGACGACGACGCGTTCTCCGGCAACGTCAATGTAGTGGTAAGTGTCAACTGCCATGATGTTTGTTTGAATATTTTATCCCAAAACTTGTTCTCACTGTCGTTGATTCTAAAATTGGTAAGGGGAGATAATGTCCGGTTGGGTTTAGCAGTGGCGGGCAGGCGTGAAAGCTGCAATATTGTGGGTTGTTTGCAAGAGACGTGAGACACTAGGTTTGATCAATTTTCCCTTTCTGACTTCACTGCCCTTTTGAATTGATTGCTTTGTTGGATCCGAATTTGATTGTTTGGTTTTGTTTTGGATTCCATTAAGTTATTAAGTTGATTGATTCATTGTGTGAATGTGTTCATGTCTCATACAAGCATGTCTCATTGGGTTGTGTTTCCCAATTCAGTGGTCATTGCTAGGTGTGTGCCATTTTCCCATTTCATTGTCTCGATCCCTTATTGAGTGATGTGTTCTATTTTTTGTTTAAGTGAGTTGGTTGATTAGGGATTTGGTGTAGTTTTGAACCAATTCGTTGATCAAATTGTGCATCAAGTTTAATTATGTTCTTATTTCAAAAACTTTGAAATTGGGCATCCTTAACAGCCATAGGGATTGGTGATAAACTGTGAAATTGGGCATCCTTTACAGCCACAACCACAACCATTGAATCAATCTCAACTTTCATACAAAAAAGCCACAAATTTAATTTTTTATAAGTCTTATGAGAGTAGTTTAGAATCATTTTTCAGCTCCCATATAATAATCTCATTCTAAAAATATGACCTACATAGGGTATGATTAACGAAAATATGAATTGCATTAAAGGTAGTGAATAGAGTTTCAAAGCTGCCAAAAATTTGAATAGTATGAGCCTATATCAATTAGGTTATGAGACCTCAATCTTAAAAAGGGAGAGAGAAACCCCCTTAGAAAGAAACTTAAATTGGAATTGTTTTGAAATCTGAAAAAATAGTGTGTTTTCACTTAGTTCAGATTGTATTTATATAACTACTAAATATGAGTAGTTAACCTTGTCTAGGTAGTTTAGTGGTAGTTCTACCCATGCTTTAGCGTAAACTTAGTTTTAGCCTACCTTTAGAGGTTTTAGGTAGTGAAATTCTGAGTTTTAGGTAGGATTTCAGTTTTGAGTTGTTCCTTAGGCTCCTTTAGTCATTTTAACTTTGTTGAGTAGGTCATTGGTGCTGTTTTTACCAATTTTATTGTACTGCTTATTTCATGCACATGTTTTATGTGGAATTGTTAAAGTTTGGGTCTCCAAACATCAATTTTTGTGCAGCATGTTATTGCAGACTTTTACATTAGTTTTCATCATTCATATAGCAATTACAATGTGTTTGTTCCATTGCTTCATATTTCCTTTGCTGAATTGGGATGTCTTAGCTCATTTTGACCATTTCTAGTTCATTTTTTGGGTTTTTACTAGGCAAATTAGAATTAGGTTGTTAATTCTGAGTTCTCATCTGTTCTCAACCTTTCTTTTGATAATTGGAAGTTTTCCAAGTAGTTCTATAAAAGTTATGTGCAGTAGTTTATTTAATTTCTAAATTTTTGGAGTTTTAGCATAGTTTAGTGGTAGTTTTAGGTCTTAGGTAGCTAGATTTTGAGCTGTAATAAGTTTTAGCAGTGTGAGCTGTTTTCTATTCATATTTTGCCATTAGAAACATGTTAGGATAGTTAGATTAAACTTTCATAGGTTAGCTTAGTACATGCATACACAAAAGGGTCAATTTTGTAGACTAGTCTTGGTTTTAGGTAGTGATTTTTGGTAAATCATTTAGGAGATAGTTTGTGACTTAGGATTAAGTTTTCTTAAGTCATTTTAACCTTGTCTAGGTATTTTAGTGGTAGTTCTTCCCATGCTTTAGCATAAACTTAGTTTTAGCCTACCTTTAGGGTGTTTTTAGAGGTTTTAGGTAGTGAAATTTTGAGTTTTCGGTAGGATTTTAGTTTTGAGTTGTTCCTTAGGATCTGTGAGTCATTTTAACTTTCTTGAGTAGGTCATTGGTTCCGTTTATACCAGTTTCGCATAATAGATTTCAGATTAGAGAAAAAAGGCAAAAAGTCAACTTTTGGTCAACTTTTCAACTTTTCAGCCAAGTTACTACATTCTTTCTTTGTTTTTGTTAGTTTTTCTGTCCTTGGTTTACTTTTTCTGCATAAAAATAGGCCACACAACTTAGTCACACTAATTCAATGAAAAAATAATGAAGTTAGGTATTTAACTAGACTAGAGATTCATAAACTAGCCATACAAGTTAGTCTCCACCTCAGTTTTCGTTTTCCTTGATATTGCTCACTTTTAGCTTAGTTTTCATCTTTCATATACTGAATACATTGTTTTTGCATCATTCCTCAACATTTCCTTTGCTGATTGGATAGTCTTAAGCTCATTTTGACCAATTTCTAGTTGATTTTTGTGTTTTCTGTAGGTAGATTTGAATTTCCCTCAAAATTTTGTTTTGTGATGTCTTCTCCACATTTTCGACGGCATAATCTGTCGGTAATAACCGGCAGTCAGAGCGACGGATGTTTCCGTCGGTAATTACCGGCAGACTTGAACAATTCATCGGTAATTACCGGCGAACTTGAACAATCCGTCGATAAATGATTACCGACACGCGGTTTACTGGCGGATTTGTTGCCGTCGGAAGTTCGTCGGTAAAACGTTATTACCGACGGATTATGCATATTACCGACGGATTCTGACCGTCGGTTTCGTTTTTTTGGTAGTGACGGTGTGAAGGGTTTCACAGATGGTGATGGAGTTGAGAAGACAGAGTGGGTTTCGCAGGTGGTGATGGGTCGAGAAGACGGAGCGGGTTTCGTAGGTGGTGATGGAGTCGAGAAGACGAAGCGGGTTTCGCATGAGGTGATGGAGTCGAGAAGAGGGAGCCCTTACAGAAATAGGTTTTAATTTGGACATTGAGTGAGTGAGTGAGAACTAAGAATTAACAACATGGAGGGAAGAATTACAGGCTTTTCATTTTTCCCTAGATACCGATTTCACTAACACATTGATACTTAGGCGCTAAAATTTATATTTCCGAAGTTATTAAAGTTATTTTTTAAAATTTATTACAACAACGATTTTATGGTATAGCCCACACATCTAAAGCCAACAAGGAAATAAATGTGGCGTAAAGTATCCACATTTTGTAAAGTGTTGCCATTGGAATACTTTAAGTCATGCGTGTAAAATTGTTGCCTATACTATGATTAGGCAACGCTTTTATAGTCGTGGACAAATTTAGTGTTGCCTAAAGTCATTTTTGTTGTAGTGTGGAGATTCCGCTGCATAGCTTATCTTAGGTCGGCCCCACATTTTCTGAATTTTCTTTAGGGCTATAACCCATGTATTTCCTTACCCTTGGGGCATTTACTTTATTACTGTTAGACTTTTCCTCTGTCTTGTTATTGGCATCGTGGTGTGCCCAAGTTTTCCTTCTAAACATTCTTGGGTAACTGTAAGGAGTAGTGTTTATATTCCATGACTTTGTTCTTTATATTATTATGTGTGATGTTGCATTTAATTAAGGTTAATATTTAAATGGGATGTTACATATATTGTACCTGTCCAAAAACAATGCATCGATATATTACCGATGATAGGGTGATGATCAACAAAGAACAGAGATATGAAGTGGCATCGCCAACAAGCTGACGCTTGAGCAAGGATGAGTAGAGGTGTAGAGTTGTATTGCCATATAGTCGATGTCAGTAAGGATAACAAATCAATCTTCTTGTAGGAAGCTAAGATTAAGGAAAGAATGCTAACGAATATTATGTAATTATTATATTACATCAGTTATTATTGAGGTTGGTTGAGATTTAGGAAGATATTGATGATTATCTTTAAGATTATTATGTATATCTGTAATATTTGTAACTGATTCATCTACTATAAATAAGAATGTTACTCTCATGGTCAAGGGACAAATTGTTTTTGACCTAAGCAAGTTTTAAGCTAAGGTTAAAAATATTTCTTTCTTTTTATTTTCGTTTAAGAATTATCTAACACTTTTTTTGACCAGAATATATATATATATATATATATATATATATATATATATATATATATAATATAATATCATTGTAGTATTATAAACCTCCCTATTACGTAGATACTTCAAAAGCCAAATCTTGTAGGGAGAATGATGAAGTGATCGGTCAAACCGGCATAATACATCTCTATAAACCATGTGGGCCTATTAAAGCGTAGGTGTTGGCTAACTTTTTTATTGAGCTTAACACCCCCTCCGCCCTTGCCAATGAGACTTATTGCTTGGAATGGAACTCGCTCAAGAAACTGATATTCGCAATTTGCTAGATTCAATTTTTTTTATGTAAATTATTTTACTTGGAGATTTTTTTTAATAATTATGCTATTTTTAGATATTAAAATAATATTAGCGACACATTTACCTATTTTCATGTATTTTTGTTATTAACAATTTTTAAAATTCATTTTAGTGTTTAAAAGTTTAGTTTTTCAAACTTGTATATTTATTTTTATGAACTTTGTAGAAAAATTAATATACATAAGAACATTTAATTTTTGTACACCGATTCTTAAAAGTTTGGTTATCGGAAGGATGACCCTCTTTGACTTGAGAGGTCCTTTTGAGGTTCATGATATTTTGTTGTGATTTTCTTCTATGGATATGTGTGAGGCTATTCATATCTTGAGCTTTTCCGTGTTCTAAGGTAGTTCGTTGATAATGGAGTCCAGGAATGGGCTTGGACATAATGCATCATGGTTGAAGATCGGAAACCTCGTTAGTCGTATTCTTGAACCTAATAAAAAATTATGGCAAGGGTTGATTATCACTTTGGACGACGTGTTTAAGACAGATGGATGAGGCTAGCACCAACTTTCAATCTACAAACCGAGCAACGAACATCACAACAAGGTGCTAAATGCATTTATGGACTGAGGTCGTAACTCGTAGTACCATTCCTAGGCTTTCCCCTTGAAGGCGGTATTGAAGACCCAACAATGAACACAAGTGTCTCTGGATATTATGTTAACTTATGTAATATAAGCCTGGTATGTACTTTCTACATCTGATGTTCTGTCATACTTATTGTCGTCGAGCTCAGCTTGAGGAGTTGTGCAAAAGGGCACTTGTAGGGTACATACCCTAGATCCCTCTTGGGTTGGAGGTGTTTTTCGCTCTGACTGGGATTACACAAGATTCAGGATTGTCTCTCATATGCGACTACACACTATTTGAGCTCTTATGCAACTATATTCATTTCATCCCTGGGTTGAGTGTTGGCTTTAGAAGACTCTCTCCTGACTTCTAGGCAAATGCCGATTTGACGATCTTTCCTTCCATTTGCTGAGAGAAATCTAAATATTGTGCTGAGAGGACTCATTTTTCTTAGTGTAGGATGTTTGGGTGTAACATCCTTCCTATAAATTTAAAACTTTATTTATTGTGTCAAAATGAGTAATGTCATGTGCTTACATTATTAGCAAAATCATGTTCCAAAACCATTACAAATTAAGTTGGGAAATACTAAAAGGACAATACAAAGAAAAAAGTCTTTAGTTAAATCCCCACTAGCCCTCTCTTTGGCGCTAAGCACCCACGTCCTCACCTGCAACACCATTTGTTCATGTGTATCAAGTTACACGATCATCACAAAACACAAACAGATAAGGTGAGCTCAAAATAATAGAAATATATAACAATACAATTTAACCCAAATCCCGGTTATTAAGTTAAACCAACGACCCTTCTAAGGACTACCATCCTCAAACACAAGCAATCACACACCACCCTCGTGCGCATCCCGATTCTACACACTCTGATGATATCCTTAAGATGACCATTGCTGCCACAAGTTCCAACTTGTGGTTCCACCATCAACCGGCCACCACCTGTAGATCACACGCGAGAATTATCTTGTTACGAACTACAATCCGTAACACCGAGTGGAGCTCCCCAATATGAATCACAATCTGTATTTATCACAAGACTACCAACCTCACTAACTCCAATTCGTGAAGGGAAATCAAGTGAAACCAATCCGTATGAGCCATAACTCACATGCTCACACCGGGATTCCAATTACCATTAGGCTACAACCTAGAATGTCCACGTGTTTAACTCCCCATCACAAGCTACAACTCGTAAATGGGCCCTAGCAAGTCATCTCCTCAAGGCCTTCATCCAAAGTTGTGTAAAAATCTTCCAACACAAACCATCCCTGCATGTTGTATCGCCTGACGCAACTCTAACGTCTCCAAGCGAAATGTCACTCTAGATCGCCTGGCAGCACCACATGCTGCTAGGCACCATGCACTTCAAAAGTCCCTGTTTGACAGTTATCGCCTGACGAAACCTTCCTAGGCACCAAGCGTTCTAATGGCCACTGTGTTGGCCGTTATCGCTTGGCGGCTTGCCCCGCGCCGCTAGGAGCCATACCAGTAGTGTTATGACCAAAAGTACAATTTTACATAAGGGAAGTTCCCAAAATAAAAACTATACATTGCCACTGTCCAAGCAAACAACTCCTATTACACTCTAATAACTCATGATAAATCCAGTTTAGTACCAATATGAAGTCATCTTTCATGCATTTTCCCTTACCATTACCCCTTGTCCAATTTATATCATTATCCTCTAAGAAGTCCAGATAAAACCCCAACACACCCAATGTAGAACAAAGTTAGATTGCACATCTGCAATGGTCAGTCGCCTAGCGACAATTCAAGTACCACCACGCGGTGCATACAATCCTAGGCAAATTCCAAATTTTTCCTGCACCGATGTGAACCCTAATTTCCCAATATTCATTCTAGTGATGCAATGTTTGTAACATTCCTACTGGAAATCACTTAATTAAAATAAATAAATAATAATTGAAGGTCAAGCATCATAATTTTATTATTCCTAAATGCGGGAAACTTTGAAAAATATTCATTGCGCTTAAAATTAAATAAACCAGTTCATAAATGAATTACAATTTCCAAACCATCGGCTACATGAAAACAAAACATAAACAGAATCTCTAACCAAAAGTCCCATGCTATCCCTTTCTCCATCGCTATGCATCAACAACATCACTTGGAATATTGTCTGCTCCCGTGTAACAAGTCACATGATCATCGTCAAACACAAACAAAAAGGATGAGCTCATAAATGATTAACTAATAAGTTAATAAAATCAAAATACATCCAACTATTTTATTCAACTTAGTTCTTGGCCAAGACCTTAATACCCCAAGGCTTTTCAACCTTCAATTCACACAAATAATTGACCATGGACTTGGGATATGTGATGCTCACACGAACCTCCCCACTCGTGGTCCTGCCTCTACGAACCTCCCTGCTCGTAGTTCAACTCTACGGACCTCCCCGCCCGTAGTCCAATACACGTGATCCACCATCTCTGAACCTCTCCGCTCGCAGCATCTCTCAAGTGTGAGCACGGAACATACGAACCTCCCCGCTCGTATCCCCACACGAGAGTATCAGGATTTGAACCTCCCCGCTCATATCATCACATGTTCACCACCATCCATGAACCTACCTGTTCATGGCAAAACATCTCCTTATCCAAGTTTTACACCGTAGTATGAAAACAAAAGCAAGAAAGTGTTCCTGGCTGTGAGCTATCGCCTAGAGCTACCTAAGCGCCGCCAAGCGAAAATCCTGCGCAGATCGCCTAGCGGAACACACTCGTCGCCAGGCGCCAAGATGCATCCAGAGCCACTGTCTTAGGGTCTATTGCCTGGCAGATCACACCATGCCACCAAGCGCTACGCGTTGCAGGCACACCTCTATTGGTCCTATCACTTGGCGGACATTCGTAGACTGCCAGGCACTACACCAGTAGTGAGATTCTACTAGTTTTTAGCACCGAAACAGATTTTCCTATACTCTCAACATACCTCTTAAGGTATTACCATACTCTCAATCCTCAAGTCGAATTCTTGGTAACCTGCCACGCACATATGGTTCAAGTACCTAAAATTCACAATTGTCAATTCTTCTATTCAAGGCCTATGAGTTTACCAAGTACTCTATCATTGTATAATAACCCAATCAAGCTTAGGAAAAAGACCACCAAGTACCTTACAACCAGACAACTTACTTCTATTGCACTACAATGATACCAAAACTTTTCACTCAATTACCTTCCAATTAAGTTACACAATTTATGGTGAATTCCTTAACCTGCCATATTAAAATTATCCAACATCTCTAAGTTTATAACCCGCTGAAATCATATCTTTCCAGTTCCTATAATCCCAATTACCATTATCCTTCATTTTGTTTTAAATTCCATATCCATATTGACTCTCACATACCCCTACTATGACCATATCTTCATACACTTTTCATTTTTGCATTCCGATTTATTAAGACTTAAGCACAATCTTCTCGTCCCTCCAAATTTCATATCATGGACCAATCCCCAAATTGCGATTTCCAGAACTGTCAAACTACAAAGCTGGAAAATTTTAGCTACCGCTTGGCGGCATATCATGCGCCTCCAGGCGGCGTATCAGATTCTGTGAAATTTCCCACTTTTTTCGTTGTGCAAATATCCTTTACTCTTCCGCAACTCCTTCTCGCCCTACACTAGGACGAATTCGTACGCAATCCCAGAAATAAAAAAGCATAAGGAATGCTAAGATTTAATAATAATTAGACGTTGGAATAAATTTCCTGGTTGTCCACTTTCATCCCTTCTCATAATCCCATGATCGCCCACTTGCCCTTGCCCAAACGATTTATTATACAACCTAATTTCATTCAATTAATAGCATTCATCATCACACACAATATCCAACCATAAAATTCCAAAAGTCGCAAGGCCTCCTCCATCAAACAACACAAAACAGTCACATCCAGCGTCACATTGCTTAGCGGTAGTTTATCGTCGTCAGGCGATTCATAGCAGAACTCAGAAATTGGGCAGAAACAGATGATTCGCCTAGCGACACACTCATGACCGCCAGGCAGTTTTTGGGCAGAAACCTAGAAACATACGAAAAATAGCGTAAAACATAAGGGAATTTCATGCATTTGATCCTAGCAGAATACAATCTATCAAACATGAAAAAAACATGCAAGAATAGTTTTCCTTACCCTGTAATCCTTGCTCCAAATGATCTTCTAATCTTTGCTTTATAATGCCAAAGAACCTTCCTTTGCTACTCCAAAAATTCAGCTCTCACTCTTCCAAAAACATGTATGATAGCTTTGAAAACCTCTCTTTCCAGCACTCACAAAAATACAGTCTCAGTCCATTATGGTTGTTTTCCAGCTCCCTTGGTTGCCCCTTCTTGCACCTAGGGTTTCTCAGCGCAAAAAGAAAGTTTAATTTACGTAGGCCAAGGTTCAACACAACCATACAATGTCAAGTCAATGCACAACCAATTCCTACACCTTTAGGAATTTAATATCACGCACCAAGATAAAATATATTACTAAAACAACAAGCAATTAAATTAACACACAATTGGCATACATAGGACTTAAACCCAAGTCCTTTCATAACAACCAAGTACTCTCATCCACTTGAGCTACTACTTTTCCACATCATAAAGACTAATAATTAATGTCATAAAGATTTCCATTACCCGCATTTATTAAATAATTATTTAATTAATTATTTAAATTCCTCGGGTCTTACAACGTCCACCAATTTGTGCTCAATCATAATTATAGAGTTCATACTCACTCAATTTGCAATCAATTTCATAAAATTACTCACCAGCCACAATTTGAAATCACATTCACTCATCCTTAATCCCAATCATGAACCCTCATCCCAATTATTCTATTTTTCATACAATTATCATCAACTAATACACTCCCATACATTCAATCACATTACCATTCACACGATCACACATATGGATTCAATTCAGGCCTCCTAAACATCACGAAAATCATAAAGAATCACAAAACTAGGTAATTCAGTTTACATCGCCTAATAGATAGAACACAACCACCAGGTAGTTCATAGCAAAACCTAGAAAATTGGGTTCAGAACACATGTGTCGCATGACGGGTCTTCAAAGTCGTCAAGCATTTCTGAAAAAATTCTAGAAACATGCACAGTCCAAAAATTTGGTAGACTTCATAGGTACACACGGATTCCATACATCACAGAATCATATATTTAAAATTAAACACAAAAGGCAGCTCCTCTAACTTGGATTCCTTGCTCATGTTGCAACCTTAGTCCTTTCTTGATACCAACGCGTTCCCCTTCTTTGGCTCCTACTAGTTCCCAGTCCAATTGGCGCTCCAATTCATTCTCTCATACTCAATTTTCAGTGCAAGTGGATTTTCTGTATCATAATGCCTATTCCTCTCCCTCACTCACTTTATTCTCCCCTCTTTTCCAACTCCAAAAAAAGTTACTCTTTTCCAACTCCCCTCTTTATTCTCACTCACTTTATTTACTAGGTAATATAAAAAAATTACTTAATTTTATTAATTTTTGTTTCATTTGAATAACTCTTTTGTTTCGCTAAAACAATTATTTCTCAACCATTGAGTATATATATTGATATTTGAAAAGTGTTCTTAGATGTCTAAGGTATTTTTCATCTTGTCATACCCTTAATTATACATTTGTTTTTCTTTGTGCGATTTCTTTCAATAGTTTGTCAAATTGTTTCTAAGACACACATTTGTTAATTTTTTTAATATATTTATTTAATGTTTATTTTCATCATGTAGAATACTATTTCAGTACATTTTATCTAATTAGTTTTTATTTTCTAACTCATTATATCAATCATACTGTAATTTTTACACTATAATTGTATAAATAACTTTTATTTACTACAATATCAAAATTCTATGTAATTGCCATGAATATTTTTTTATCACCATCCAACATATATTGGAGTTCAAAAGATACAATATCTATGTCAAAATTTTATTATTATGTTTATTATTTGTTATTTGCATCATTTTGATTAAGTGATGTATTATCATTTTTATTAGTGTATAAAAAAAAAGAGATTCATTAGAATTTAAAAAATTGAAGTAAACAAACATTTAAAAAATATTTTAATTTGAATATTTGTTTTCCATTAAATTTTTTTTAAAATATTTTTAAATTTTATCAACTAGGTTTCATTCATGTTTGCAGTTTGTAAATTTAATAAATGTTTTGGTTCTCATGAAATTTTATTTGGTATTCTAATCTAAAATGTAAACAATTATAATTTATTTCAAATATTTGATATCGAAGAAACAATCATCCTCCTAATGAATATAATAATATTATGTTTCCTTTGCTGTAATTTTTTATTATTTTATAAATAATTAAAATTTATATTGAAGTAGGAAGGAAACAGGTACGGGTATGGGTACGAGATTATACCCGTTACTCGGTAGGGATGGGGATGAGATAAAAGTTTGATACCTGTTGAGTTTCGGTACGAGGATGAGGATAATTTTTTTCTATGGGGATGAGTATGGGATAGCAAAACCCGTCCCCACCCCACCTCATTGTCATCCCTATTAGTAGGTTAAAAAAATATTTAACATTTTTTAGTATTATTGATGAGAAATTGTTGGAGAAACTAGACATGTCTCCTCGGCCAATCACATCAACCAGAATATAAAAACTAGTCAGGGCAACTCAACCTAGGCATGAATATTCCAACCCTATTAATACAGAATAATTTAAATTTAATATTTTAATTTTTGTATATTACTATTTAATTTATTAGATTGGACAAGATTATATTGGATTTTTTTTCTAAAAATATTTTATTTTAATTTTAAATAAATAAAATAAATACATTAAATCTTAAACAATTTACATTTTGATAATTATTTTTGTAATAAATTATAATTAAATATAATTTACTATTAACTTTAATAAAAGAATTAACTTAAAAATAAAATTTAAAATTTAAAATATATTTATATGTTTATAAATGTAAAATTACTTATAAACTTTGTACCAATTTTATAAAATATGAATAAATTTAGGAATGTCTTTGCCAAACAACCTCGTAAAACAGTTTATAACGTGAAACATATATATTATGAACACTTTAATAACGTTGAGGTTGATAACATTACACGTTTATTCTACTCATAAAGATTAAATATATTTTTTAATTTTTAATTTTCAGTGAAAACTAAAATTATTTTTTTAAAATTTTGGATTAATTTAGTTTTTATTTTTAGAAATATGTGAATGTAATCTTTTTAAACAAATTTTATTAAATTTATTTAATATTTAAAACATGTTTCTTAGTTAACATTGATTAAAAATGTATACTAATATAATCAACTCAAATATTATCTTAAAATATATTTGAATCATTAAATATATTTAGTAAAATTTGATTAAAAAGATTAGATTCATATATTTTTAGATTAACAGATTTAATTAGATTAAATTTTAATAATAAACTAATTCTAATTTAACTCTAAAAATAAAATGTAAAAAAAATTTGTAACTCAAAAAAAAAATTCAATTTTACGATTAATTTAAGTGTATATCCAAATTTACTTGAAATTTATTGGGATAGTTCGGGATGACTTTTATTTGTTGATGTCTTAACCATTATGTTTGTGTTTGATTTGGTTAGTTGATTGAAAGGGTCCACAAGAGACCAAAAATCGTTTGATTCTGTCGTTGGATTGAATCCTGGGTTTGCTCTGATTAGAATTAGTGGTTGTATGGTCCGTTGGTGGCAGTAACATACGTGCTTGTCTTGCGGCTTGATTCCAAGAATTTTGGGTCCACACATTCGGACTGATGTGATCATTCACCACATTCATGCACTCTACTCTAACGTTTCATGGTTGTCCATTTGGATAACTAATCTCATTAATCATTTTGCATCTACCTTCCACTCTTGCTTATTCTCAAACCTCTTTCATATTATTGGTTAAATACTTTTATTTCCTACTATTTCTTTCATCTATTTCAAAATAAATTTAATATTTTTTATTTTTTTTAATTTGAAGGTTAAATTATTATGTTTCAAATTACTTAAAAAAATATGTTATGCCATATACATATATATATATATATATATATATATATATATAAAAGGTGCGGTTCAAGAGATTGGAAGGCGTAAAATAAACTTAAAAAATGAAGTCTTTTATTTAAAATTTATTTTTTAAACTTTTTTTATGTAAAATTATTTATTAAATTGTCATAATTAATTTCATTTAACATTTTTTTCAATAGATAATAGGGCTAATCCGTTTAATCTTTCTTGGGACATTGTTGATCTTAAATAAGTTTTTATTATATTTAACTTTGAGAAACTCCTTTAAGCCAAAACAAGTGACACTGGAATTGTTAACATTATTTTATATGCTATATATGCATTTGGAAAAGAATCTATTCTTTTTATATAATTAAGAATATCAATTGATTTATCATTTTCCACACCTATAATTTCCCTTAAGATATCTAATTCTGAAAATAAATCAAATCCACCAATATCTAACAAATTATCATGTTTTAAAGATTTTTCAAAGTTTAAACATTTTTCTTTCAAAAATGTGTAATCTAGTGACTTTAATTTTTTAACACTAAATAAAAAACCAAACATATCTTCATATATTTTAAATTGTTCAAATCTACTTTGAAGTGTGGTAATTGCTTTATCTACAATATACAAAAAGTAATCAATTCTAAATGATTCTTGAAAAGATTTTACAATTTCATTATCAACATTTTCATCAAATTGTTTCTTTTTGCGCCTTATATGCTTTTCACGAAACTTAGGTTCTATATTCATTTCAAAAGCAATTTCCTTGGAAGAAGTCAATGCATTTTCAAATTCATTTTCTCTGTACTTTTCAAAAAATGAAAGCAATGCACATATCTTTTGATTGTAAATTCTTACTAACAAAGTTAATTGCAAATAAAATGCCATACCAAATATTCATGCCTAACAAAAACTCAAAGTTTTCTAGTTCATAAGTTGTTAAACAATCAACTTCACTTTTTATTTTAGGATCATCACTAATTTCAGCTAATTCAAATAAAACATCTCTTATTTGTGAACTTTGAAATCTTACAGCCTTCACACTTTCAATATGACTTTCCCAACGTGTTTGTGACAATTATTTAAGAGTTAAATTATGTATATGGTCTTGTAAAATTTTCCACCTTTTTGTAGAAGAAGAAAATAAAGTATATATACGTTGTAACACACCAAAAAAAGATGTAGCTTTTGGACAAGAATTTAATTGAAGTGTCTATCCGGCCGCTCGCATCGCGTGACACCAATTTTAAAATAATACTAAAATTTAAATAAAAAGATCTTCAAAATTATAAAACAAATGAAATCATTTTCAAATAATTTTCCAAATAGATTTTTCATAAAGAACTACGTAACCTTGATTCTCCATTCACATGGAGATACGTAGGAGTGAGGATTAATCCTCGTCGAGCCCAAAAAATCAAAAAAATAGTTTTGTTGTTTTTTTGTACATTCTTTTATTAATATTTTTGGGGAAAATTAAATATTTTGAAAAAATCACATGAATTTTGCACATTTAATTAAAGGTATTGTCTTATGACGAGCGTTGTGGGGTGCTAATACCTTCCCCACATGTAACTGACTCCCGGACCCAAAATCTGGTTTTTCGCAGACCTTGCTCTTTTTTTATGGTTTTCCATAGTTTCCTATAGTAACTATGGTGGCGACTCCAAAATCTCTGTTTTTTACAAATTTTATTTTTGGTTCATCGTCCCGTTGCGATCTCAGTTGCAACAATTTGCTAACTAAGTTAATTTGAGAATTTCTTGATTAAATATTTTTTGAAATAGTTTTGACCTTGTGAGTTTTGAACTTTAATGTAAAGGATGGACCACCATCTGCCGTTCCTATTATTTTTTCGAGTGATATGTTATACTCTAATATTTAGATTGATTATTTCTTTTGCAACTTGGTAAATATGAATGATTTGATATGATTGATGCATTTCTTATTTCAAGCTACTTGGTCAAATAAGCCCATCCTAATATTGATTCATTGATAGCCCTTTGGAGTTTTAAACCTATTTTTCTAGTTCTAAGCCTATTGTAAAACCTTATAAACAAAAAGACCATATTCTCCCTTATCTTAGGAAGAAAGTAAGAGCTAATTGATTGTGTTAGGAATAGAGTATGATTGAATAATATTTTGCATCCCTAATTTTTTTTTTTTATAATTTTTGTTTTGATTTCACTTGCAAACAAATTTATCAACTTATTTTGTATATTATGCCCAAGGTAATGATTGTGAATTTCATCATCTTTAATTCGACGAATATGTTCTTGCATAATTGGGTCAAATTCTGCAATCATTTCAATTAGACTTAAAACAATTTCCATTATCTTCTTAATAAATCTTTTCATTATTTCCACCAAAGGCTGAGTTATTTTTACCAAGAGTTTTAACAACTGCAATAATTCTTAACAACAGATTTCTCTAATGTTCTCTATCTCTATTTATTTATTCTTGAACATATTTGTCTATTGTTTTATTTTTTTTTCCAATCTCATTTCCAAATCAATCCATTCATTCATTTTAGTAATATGCTCATTTGATATTTCATGTCTCTTCAACTTATTACTAATATTTCTCCAATCATTACTACCTTCATTAGCTAGTTTACTTGTATGAGAAACAACATTAAACAATTTACAGTAAAAACAAAAGACTCTATCTAAATCTCTAGAATAAATTAGCCATCTTCTTTCGTATTTCTCTCCATTAGGAAATGTTTGAATATAATTTGATGAAGAAAAGTGTCTAGAATGTATGTCCTTAGGAAAATCTATATTAGTGATTTTAATAGGACATTTTTCTTCCAATAAATCTCTCAAATTTGTATCAATATTCTTCCATTGGCTTGGATCATATATATTTTTGAGATGAGTAGAATCATTATCTAGTCTCTCAATCTCTTCCTCATTATCATGGGTTTGAGAATCATAATTGTCCTCATCACTAACTGCTTCTCTTTCTCTATTGTTTCTTTCAACAATATCTATATTCTTATTATCTTGTTCATTCAAAGTGCACCATGTATGTTGTAATTCACTTTTCTTTTCTATTTTTATAAATTTATTCATAGCTCCATTTTGTAATGCAATTAATGCCTCAATTCTTCTCTTCTTTTGGATTTTTGAATAGCTTGATTCAAATTTTCTAGTTGACATATTTATATATTTTTATAGGAAATAAAAAATTATAATATATAAAACACTACTAAAGACAAGTATTTAAAACAAATGAATTAAAACAATAAAACTTGGTTTTGGTTGTTTAGAAAGCAAACTTGATAGTGGACTTGTAGTATCTTGAAGTCTCAAGCCTTTTTTTCTCTTTCTCAAGTCTTAACTTTTTCACAAACCTATAGAGTTTATTTTAATATTAATCATTAATAAAAATAATTCAAAAAACTATTTTTCGTCTCAACTAGATAGTAAGTGGGCAAGATATATGAAAAAAAAACTCTCGAAACCTGTAAATCGAAAAGGACCGAAAAACAAAACTGGACAAAAGAAATGCATCTATAATTCAAATACAAATCCTAAATAAAATAAAAATAACAGCAACACAAATAGAAAGAAAAAACATACTAACTAGAAATGAGGATGAAAAAATTGATACACACGAACAACATGAAATTTAAGGAATGTAATATGGTAAAACCCCCAAAAAAAGTGACTCTTAGAAGGGGAGAAAGTAAGGAGAGACAAAAGAAGTCACATAGAGATAAAAGAAGAAAATAAAATACAGAATAAATAAAAACAAGCAAAAAACATTAAACACATTAGATAACAGAAATTGAGTTGAAAATTTGATGAAACAATATAGTCACGCATGGTTCTGCATAACTAAGTAACATGAAGGAGTTTTGGTTGATTAAGCACTCTATCCTTCTCAAAATACATTTGAGGGAAGTCAGATGACTTTGCATCTACTTCAATTCATTGATTTCACTAATGAAATCAAGTATCTAGTGAATCTTTCGTCTCAACCACTCAAAACTCAATGTGAACTCAGTTATGACAAAAGAGAAACTAAAAAATAGATAACAATAGCACAAACGAGAAAAGATCTTAAACTAGTGCTTACTGTGCAGTCACAACTTTAAGTCAATCAAAGAAAGTGCAGAAACACAAACAGGATGAAAATAGGATAAGATACTCAGCACACAGATGATTCAATGGAAACATGATTCAAGCAATACTAATGGAAGAAAATCTTACAAAAGACAACAATAGGAGAGATTTGTGGTTCAACTCGTACTATGCAATTTTTCTTTCACGAATCAATCCAAGAAAATGTACAAAAATAGTGAATGCAGCAGAAGATGAAAGAAAAGTGTATCTATGGTGATATATGGTTGGTTCTCACGTAGAGAGAGTGAGAGTGTGAATGGTTCGTGGTGTGGTGTGAGGCATGATGGTTGGGTGAATGTGTGAATTATGTGTTGTGTAAATCAGTTTGCCGAATTCATATTGCCTATTACAAGTCATCAAACTAAAACTAAATAACAAAACTAACTAGTTACTTGCTACCTACTTGTAATTCTAACTTGTAACCCAGATGACCTTTCTTCCAGCACCTTTCAAGGACTAGAAAAGGTCTCATGCCTTGTGTCTTATGCTTCTTCAAGCTCCTAAACGTGCTACAACTTCTAATTTCACTTCTCAATTCGTCCTCCACATGGTTAGCTTGTTTTACACTCCTTTGCCCTCTTGATCATGGTTCATCCAACTCATCAACCTGTTTAAAGCTAGGACCAATTCCAGTACCTTAGCACACACTCCTCCTTGCATTCAAAACCAAAGTAACAGGTTAGGATTAGTAACTGAAGCTAACTACAAATTAAAACCACCTAACTGAACTAAACATGTGAAAATTAGATTTAGGATTTCCATGCATCTTTTGACCACTTTTCAGCCCTTTCAAGGTTAGCAAAAATGTGATTTAGTGTTCTAAAACTTCCCCTATAAGTGCCATGTCATTTGGAATTGAAAATAAAAAAGTTAAATCTTCTAGCAAAAAGTCAACTCTACAAATTTTCACTCAATTTTGGTTGATTTAGATTCTCCCATGACTTTCTCTGGACACTTGAATGCTATCCTTGATGGATGTTAGTCACACTAAACTCTTCTCAAAATCTCTTAAAACTACACTACAACTAGACCACCAACTCTACTCTTACGCCTATGTATCTAAACTAAGACTAAATTAATATGCTACTACCTATTTATGAACCTATCATGTGTGCTAAACTAGACCATACTAACAATAATTATAAGGATTATACTAAAAATGTGTCAAAAACACCTAATTAAGCTACTTTTGTAAAACTAGCCTAAAAACTTAACTAAACTAATTATAAGCTAATATCTCCTAATTACCACATTAAACCTACTCAAAATAATGCAATTAGCTAAGAAAAAACTCTAGAGATAAGGGACTTATCATCTTGTTAATCATCCTAATGCACCTTATGATGCTGAAATTGAGTTGGAGCCACATGCTTCACACATAAAGTTTGTTGATGTGAAAAATTAAAATAAAATTTCAATGGTGTTCTTTGTTGACTTGGCTGCGAAGAAAAAAAAAAGGTTGTTACAATAGGAAAACATGTTAGATTCAAATTTATTTGATAATATTGTTAATAGAAAATTAAAGATACATGCATGTTTTTTCTTATGATACGTAGAAAAGTTTTTATAAAATTTTCTAAAATATTTTTTTTATGAAGATAAAAGTTTAAAAAATAATAAATTAGTACAAGATAACTTGTGCTATATTAAATTAGACAAAGTATATTTTAACATTTGACCAGATTGAGTCAAAAGTCACAAAATTTTGTCTCCTCCCAAAAATAGGTCCATCAAAGACAGTTTTTTAAATAAGTTTGGAGGAGACAAATCATAGTTAAGATTTTTGTTTTCTATTTTTTTCAACTTTTGATTTATTTTCATTTAAAAAAATGAATGATTTATTTTGAGAAATTTGTGTAAGTATTAATTTTCTACTTGGTAAAAGTTTTAAACAATATGTCTCATAAGAAATCCATCCAAAAAAATATTTTACTGTGATTGAGACGGTCATTGTAAATATTGAAATGGGTAATTAGCTAAGAATAGGATTGAATTGGCTTTATAAAACTTTGATTACTTTTGAAAACTTAAAATACCTATAAATTGAATCAAATCAACCACAAAATCAGAAAAATGCAAGTGCTACTGGACTGCACACTTTTAATCGACTAAAAACAGGAGTAAAAAGCTAATTGCATTAAACAGTTATCAATGTAGTGTAATTCAATAGATCAAAATATCAAAACAGTCGATTGAAATACTGGGAATTCTGCAGAAGTTCGAAATTGCAACTTAACTCAAAAACAACTTGAAAGACTTATCAAGATTGGTTCAAATAAGCAATACAAATATGTGTCAAGCCTCAGGTTGTGCCAAATCACTCAAGAATAGTTAAAAGATTGTACAATTCAAATTTCTTGAAACTTTAAAACACAAATAAAGAGAGAAGAGATAGAGGAAAACAAAAGGCCACAAAGTTTTTATACTGGTTCACTTAAATTTGAGCTACATGAAGTTTGTCAAGGCAACTCGAGCCTGACTTGCACTATTTCAAAAGATTTACACAATGCAATGGCTTCATATATCTTCATCAAATTGTCAAGCATCAAATCATTAAATCATTTGTGCTAATAGTCATAACTCTAGAAAAATAGGAGTCCTGTTGATATGAATGGATTGTTTCTATGATTTGTGTCAACACCCAATTTCGTCCGGGTGAATAAATTTATTTTCAAAAAATAAAATAAAATAAAATAATAAAAAAGGGTTTTTTATTTAATGGAAAATAAAAAAAAATGTGAAACAAAATTTTTTTCAAAAAGATTTTGAAACATCAACTTTAGAAAAAAAAAGAAAAAAAGAGATATGAAAAAAAAAAGAAAAAAAGAAGAAGGAAGAGCCTAATTTGTTATCATACCCCTTTTCATGAGTCCAACAACTCAAAATATCTTCAACCTTTGTTCTGATAGAAAAATTAGTGATATGATTCTAATAATTAAAAGCAATATCTCTTCATATAATTCGAATCAATATTACTCTTTGGGTTGGGATTGATTTTTGTGCTTTGATTTGTTAACAAATAGAATCAATATTAATGATCTTGATTGATTTTGTGCTCTGATTTGATCTCTATAATGTGTTGCTATCATGACCAATTCCTTCTTTATATTGTTAATTACAATTAAGGTTGAGATTGAGATTGCATTGATATTGCAAGGTGTGAGTATAAATAGACAACCCTGCCATGACTAAAAAGAAGAAAATTCTCTACACTTCTTAAATTCTTTCCAATCACCACTCCCACATACACACCTCCTTTCTAATCTCTCTTTAAAAAACATATTGAAGGAGGTAAAAAAAGAAGAAGAAAACATTCTCTACACTCTCTCTTCCTCTCATTACCACCTACATAGACACCTTTCATCTTTATCTCTATTGGAAAAACAAACACAAATTAGAAAAGGAAGAAAAACAAAAAAGAAAAGAGAAAAGGTGAGGAGATATTGAAATTTTTTTAAGGTACGTCACTCTCAATTCTTTCAGCATTTGATTGTTTTTTTCAATTTTCATTCTTCTTTTAATCATAAAAAATATTTGTTCCCATTTCTTTATTGTTTGCCCGACCGCTCGCGTCGCATGATATCCAATTTAGACTTTCTTTTTCTAAAAATATATACAGATGATCTAAAAATAAAATATAACTTTCTTTGTTTACTCTTTTATATCTATTTGGTTGCTCACGTCGCAATGACATCTACAACTACTCTAAAATAACTTTAAAAAAATAGTAAAAATTTATAAATGATTAAAAAAATAAAAAATAAAAGATTAGAAAAAAAAAGAATTTATTTGAAGTGTCTATCCGGCCGCTCGCGTGACACCAATTTTAAAATAATACTAAAATTTAAATAAAAAGATCTTTCATTTGTTTCATATTATTTTAAAAATTTTAAATAATACTAAAATTTTAAAATAATATAAAACCAATGAAATCATTTTCATATAATTTTCCAAATAGATTTCTCATAAAGAACTACGTAACCTTGATTCTCCATTCACATGGAGCTACGTAGGAGCGAGGATTAATCCTCGTCGGGCCCAAAAAATCAAAAAAATAGTTTTGTTGTTCTTTTGTACATTCTTTTATTAATATTTTTGGGGAAAATTAAATATTTTGAAAAAATCACATAAATTTTGCACATTTAATTAAAGGTACTATCTTATGACGGGCGTTGTGGGGTGCTAATACCTTCCCCACGTGTAACCGACTCCCAGACCCAAAATCTGATTTTTCGCAGACCTTGCTCTTTTTTTATGGTTTTCCATAGTTTCCTATAATAACTATGGTGGCGACTCCAAAATCTTTATTTTTTACAAATTTTATTTTTAGTTCGTCGTCCCATTGCGATCTCAATTGTGACAATTTGCTAACTAAGTTAATTTGAGAATTTCTTGATTAAATATTTTTTGAAAGAGTTTTGAGCTTTAATGTAAAGGATGAACCACCATCTGTCGTTCCTATTATTTTTTCGATTGATATGTTATACTCTAATATTTAGATTGATTATTTGTTTTGCAACTTGGTAAATATGAATGATTTGATATGATTGATGCATTTCTTATTTCAAGCTACTTGGTCAAATAAGCCCATCCTAATATTGATTCATTGGTAGCCCTTTTGAGTTTTAAACCTATTTTTCTAGTTCTAAGCCTATTGTAAAACCTTATAAACAAAAAGACTATATTCTCCCTTATCTTAGGAAGAAAGTAAGAGCTAATGGATTGTGTTAGGAATGGAGTAACGAATAAAGTGTATGGGTGAGTACCTCACCCAAAAAATAATAAAAATGGAAAAAAGGAAAAGAAATGATGAAAGAGTTTTGAACTCTGACAATTCTACTGCCTATGCCACCATCCTCCTACCTAGGTATGGCTTTCTTAGAACTTTATGGACAAGGTGATATATCCTGGCAATGACTTTATGGCTTTGGAAGTAGTATCTTAGTCGTCGCGATGTTGTGAGGACTGATAATGCCACCTTCTCAACTATTTTATACCTTATTTCAATGTCTTGTAAGATCTTGTTGAGGAAGTACACATGTTATTGCTCCCAACCTTTTACACTGTTACCGTAGAGTATATAATTAGTGGCCTGGTGGCATCTGGTCTTCATAACACTAGTGGGGAGGCTAAAAACTGTGTGATGTCTTCAAAACATTTCTCACACACCGAGTCCCATTGGAAATAAGATGACTTCTTCATGAGCCGTATAATGGGCTTGATCTTCTCAACCAGTTTTAGCATGAACCTAGATAGGGTTGTGAGATTACCTACCAGTCTCTACACCTTTTTAATTTGTTTAGGCTTCGCATCTTGATGATTACTTGACATTTGTCAAGATTGGCTTCAATTCCTTAGTTAGTCAGTATAAAGCCTAGGAATTTTCCACCATCCGCTCCAAACACACACTTGTCTAGGTTAAGCTTCATGCCATGCGACTACAACATAGAGAAAAACATGATCAGGTCTTGAACATGGTATTGGAGTGAATCAAATTTGACGACCAAGTCGTCGACATATACTTCAACGGTTTTGCGTATCAAGTCCTTGAACTTTTAGTCCATAAGCCTCTTCTAGGTGGCTCCTATGTTTTTGAGGCCAACAGGCATGACCTCATAATAAAAGTTAGCATTGTCAATAATGAAAGTCGTTTTCAGCTTGTCTCTAGGATCCATTGGTATTTGATTAAACCCTGAGTCAGCATCTAAGAAGATGAGGATGTTTTGACCTACTACTATATCTACTAAGCGGCCTATGTTGGGTAAGGGGTATATGTCTTCGGGACACGCCTTGTTCAGGTTGGTGTAGTTTATGCACATGTGCCATTTATTATTAGTTTTCCGAACCAAGATTATGTTTTCCAAACATGTTGTATACCGTACTTCCTGAATGAAGTCGATCTGTAGAAGCTTTTCCACCTCTACCTTGGTGGCTTCTCTCTTCTCTTCTCCTAATTTCTTGTAGGCCACAAGCCTGGCCTCCTTGAGAGTTGATAACTTGTGACACACTCTACTGGGATGTATACCAGGTCGTTCACATGTTATCTAGGAGAATGACTTATATTGTCTTTCAAAACGGTAGCCAACATTTCCTGTTCTTGTTCAAAGATAGTAGTTCTAATCTTTAAAGACTTTCTTGACATCGCTGGGAGGGACTTGTTGTCCCCCACTATTTTGACACAATCTTCATCCTCCACTCTTAGGTTAAGATCTTCTGCTTTGAGCTCACTTTGAGGATGATATTTCGTTATATTGTTAGAGGAGTGGTGGAATCGTGGTGCAAGAAGTTGCAAGCTGGCGATGTAGCATTTCTGCATTGTCTTCTGATTCACATGCATTATGATAATGTCTCCTATCGAGGATAGAAATTTCATAGTAAGATGAGGTGTTGATATAATAGCTCACAAGTTATTTATGGAAGGACGTCACTAGAGGATGTTGTAAGAGGTGTTTGCATCAAGTACCAGATACCTTATGGATATTGTCCTAGTGTGTTGGCCTCCATGAAATGTGGCGTATAGGTCTATATATCCCCGGGTTTCCACTATTTCCCTTAAAAATCGATGATTTTGTCAATGTATGGGTGCATCTTGTCCTCTGGGATTTGTAGCTTTTTGAATGTGTCTTAGTAGACAATGTCTACTGAACTTCCTTGATCAACCAACACCTTCTCGACCGTGAAACATTATTTCTTCACCTTAGTCACCATTATGTTATCCTACTTGGGATCTATGGCTTTAAAATCTACATCGGTGAAGGTGATGGGTGTCATACACCTCCTCATGGATGTTGATATTGCATTAACAAATTGCATTGTCCTTAGGTGCTTCTTTTTAGTGGTTGTCAAGGACCTTCCTCCAGCGAAATCTCCTGCATTAGAGTTGATGGTTCCTCTTAAAGGGGTTTGGGGTCAGGTTGTTGATTTCTCCCTTCTGCCAGCTAATCTTGTCTCCTATAATCATTACGATTATTTTAACATCTTCTGTAATCACGTCCTCGTTCCTCATACCACCTAAGCTCCCTTTGATTTATCTTTCCCTCCCTTGATATAAAGCGTCACAAGTGTCCTGCTTGGATAAATTCCTCTATCTTATCTCTAACTGTAGTGCATTCATTAATGTTATGACTGAAGTTCTTATTATACCAACATTGTCAAGTAGTATCAGCATTGGGAGGTAACTTGGCCTTTCTTGGGGTGGTAATGAGGTAGAGATGTATGGCTTCCTCTAGAATTGAGACATGGGGGACATTCAAAGGGGTGTACTTGATGAATCTTAGTGTTTTGAGTATAGGAGATCTTGACGTCATTTTGTGGGTGTTATCTCTCTCTGGTTTTTTCATCGGGCATATTCTTGGCTCTGACTTTGTTCTTGAACTCCTTCAATTCCTCTAGTCACATATATTTAGCTACTCTCTACCATAACTCATCCATCCTTATTGTGGTCCTCTTACATAGGTAGTTCGCTAAAAGACTAGGTCGTTGAGCTATCACCATGTGGTGAAGAACATCTTCAGGACTAAGGTCAAGGATGTTGAGTGTTACTCTACCGAAGCGTTCCATGAACATTCTCAATGATTCTCCCTTGTCCTGGCGTATGTTAACCATGGCTATGGATGTTAGATGGTGCAGTCTGCTTGTGACGAATTGGGTCCCGAAGTAGGAAACCATAAGGTCAAAGTAATCAAGGGAGCTTGATAAACTAAGTGAGGGTTATGCCTTTAAGGGAGGTAAGGAACACTTTGCACAAGATCGCATCTTCGGTTGAATATTTGCTAACCTAGGTAAGGTAAGCATGTATATGATTGTCTAGGTAAATATTTCCATCATACTTATCCATGTGGAGCGTTTTCAATCCTAGGGGGAGAGGTGTCTCCATAATACCACCTATAAGGGGATATCTCCTTGTTCCTAGGAGCATTAAGGATGTGTGAGTTATATCAGCTATACGTTGGTTGGTTCCCTACTCGACCATTTCTGAGTGAGTTTGAGGTCGGCCTCCTTCCTTTTCTTCCTCATCCCCCAATCTCTTTTTCAACACCTGTATTGCTTCAATGTTTTCGGCGCTTTGTTTCCTTAATTCTATTAGCTCTTCCTGTAGCTTGGTAATCATTGCCATGGGATTTGGTCCTGCATTGTCATTACGTCCTTTGCTTGGCATGTTTCTAGTAGACACCATTCTTGCATATTCAACTCGGTTCCATGGTAGTTGCCAAATGTTCTTTCCAGGTAGAGATATATCCAAAGGTACACTAGTCTTCTATTTAGGCCGAGACGTATTTGGTAGCTTTAGTGTCTACTCCTCTTTGTACTCTTCAATTAACCAATGTTCTTCACTACGGATGTCGAGATGTTATCTTCCAGTGAAGGTTATGTGACCTCGATTGGAGATCTTGCAAAGACACTCTGACAATCAAGTTAGTTACTAGTAGTAAAACAGGAAGATTGCAATAAATGATAACACTAACCTACCTTGTGAATAGTGACTTGGATAGGCCCTGCTTGTTGGGCTTAGGCTTCCCAAGACTACCACATTTTAAGGTTACTTAATGTGTTTACTTATCCTTAATCCCTTTGTAATTTGTCCTTTTGCTTCTGTGGATTCGTATTGTAGTAGTGGCATACATGTCTCTAGTCTCTTAGTACATGCCAAGGTGTCCTCCACTTGTACATATAAAACAGACTTAGGTGTTCTCAACCTATACATATACAAATGCTAACAATGACAGCTCAAGGGTTTGAAATACGTAAAGCAAACTTAAGAATGGATTTTTTATTTAATAATAAAACAATCTATCTTGAAATTTATTATAATTTTTTTAAAATAATTTTTTAAGGTTTTAATGATGTAAAATTATCTATTAAAATGTCATAATTAATTTCATTTATGTTGTGTTTAGATGAGGTAATTAGAATGTTAATTCATTTATTTGAAGATGAACCAACCCAGGTTAAAAGTCAAGATGGGTTGACCTGGACCAAAGGTAGGGGTGAGCAAAATAATAGGAACCAACTGAACCCCTAACATCCGAAATTCGAATCAGGCCAATGGTCGATTTGGTTTGGATAGCGGGTTAGATTAGGTGAATAAAGCAGATTAAAATGGGTAGCAATGGTCAAATACAAAAAATGAATTAGGAGTTTATGGGTATCCGACCCGAATCGGAATATACTGAAAACAATGTCACCTCCTTTCCCTTCTTTCCTTTCACAAATCCCTAATTGCAAGCAAATAACAGCACCCTCCTCTCTTGATAAGCCGACATCGTACAAAATCGACCTTCAATCATCGATCCAGGTGTAGATGACCGACGAAACAACGGAATACTTTCTCTTGTCGCACACTCACGGTGGCTTGGGAAACCCTAGGAGGAAGATTCCTCGTCTTAGAAGGGCTGAGTTGAAAAATGTGGGTTAAAACCTCATCTCATTTATCTAAGCAGACCTTACAAAGAAATTAGCCTGCCTTTTTATAGATGGAGAAAGGCAACATAAAACTAAACGGAAGGGTAGAAAAGCTAACGGCCATGATGTCGTGTACACGAGAAGGAAAACGTGAAAGGAAAAAGGAGGGGAAGGATGCGTGAAGCCAAAAAGCAGCTTGACGAGGAAGGAGGGACCCTAGCACATGTGAAGGAACCCTAGCTGAGACACTTGTGATGCATTAGGTGAGTGTTGCCTTCAAATGGACTGTCTTTGAAGAATGACTTGGTTGTAGTGGGTCACGACCCAAACATAGTTGACATAGAAGCAAATCATGGTAGGTGAGCTGGTGGAAACATTGGGTTGCATGTAGCAAGCCCAATGTGTTGATGAAGAGATGTTGAGACAAGCTGGGACGTGCCACTTGGGCTGAACGAAAATGTGAAGCTGTGGCCCAAATAATCATCACGTTGTATCACCAATTGCATTCAAGAATGGGCAATGTTGTAGGCAGGTTCGGCCCAAACGCATGATGTTATAAAGCTGAAGCATTTGGCATCTGTTGGACTTCCAACATGTCATATCCAATAAAAGACACTTATAGCAAATTTAGTGTAAATTGGGCTACAAAATAAAGGCCCAGACATTAGTTTTGAAAATAAAAGATACAAAACATATATTTATTTAAGGACAAAAATAACTAAATGGGTCAGGCCATTGCCCAAAGCTATAAGCCTTTTTGGGATCACATCATCTCCCTTCATTCCTTTCTCAAAACCCTAATTGTAAGCAAACAAGGACCCTCCTCTCCCTTCTTTCCCTTCTCTTAGGTAATATCCTTCTCTATTTCAACTCCAACTTTTCCCTCTCCATTAATTTTTGAAAAGTCACTATTTCATCTTCATTTCGAACCTTTCATTTGTTCCCTAACCTTTTGAAAACTATGAATGATGTTCATCCCTTCATCCTTGTTTTCAATCTCACTGTTTCAAGGTTTTGCTTTCGATGAACATAAGATGTTTGGTTAGTCTTTTTACCTTGTCCACCAAATCTTTTATGTTGGTATTAATTTCTTCAACTCTTTCAAAATATATCCTATACCTATGTGTGATCTAATGTGTGAAAACATCCTCAATTGTTAAAGTGTAAACCATATCTTCCATTACTTTTTTCTCTCCTTCGTTTATTCATTGTATATAAATCGTCATTACCCACCCATTAACCTGAAATCCAAAAAAACTCAAATTTGATTAATTTGAAAAATGAAATGATCAGATATAAATTGTAAAATGATAGTTTCAAGTTATACTAGATTGGTTGGATGGGTCCGAATTTAACCTAATTTGATTGTTGCTCACCCCTAACCGAAGGTCAGACGGGTCAAATCGGGATGAAAGCCGAGATGGGTCATGTTAGGCTTAAGGTCGACGTAGGTTAGTACGGGGAAAAGGTTCAGCTAGGTCATCCAAAATTGAAGGTTCAATAGGGTGGGCCAGGGCCATAAGTCAAGTCGGGTTGGCCCGAACTGAAGGTCGAGTTGGGTCGACTCGGGTTAAAGGTTGAGCCGGGTCGGGTTAGGGTGAAGGTTGAGTCGTGTCAGCACAAGCTGAAGGTCGAGCCAAGTTATCCCTAACCGAAGGTATAGTTGGGACGACCTTGACCGAAGGTCAAGTTAGGTGGGTTCGGCCCAAAGATCAAGTATCAAACTGAAACTATAAAAGAAATATTCAAGAAGAAAGTAAGGTGCCAAGAAGTAGAATCAGTAAATGAGAAGTTATGTAGAGAGAAAATAAAAATATACAAATCATATTTGATTAGTAAGAAAATAGAGATAATTGACCAATCTATTTTTTCTTAAACAAAAATTATGATTTATTGAAAAAAGTTGTTAAGTCATTAAATATCATTTTTAGTACTAATAAAAATTAACATTCAGTCATAATATTTTAATTAAATTTTAGGTTAAAATACATAGTTGGTCCCTATTTTCATTCAATAGTGTTAATTTAATCCTAATATTTTATTTTTTATTCAATCTTGCTAGATATTGTTTGATATTATTAAGATATTGTTAGATATTGTTAATCACAATATCAAACAATATTTTCTATTTACTCTATTTATTTTCAGTTTCTCTTTTTAATTGTACATCTCTCTACTATAAATGGATTACCCTATGTGTGGTTTATACACAAGGGAGATTAATGATGAAGGATTATCTTATTTCCTTTTAGATTTAAGAATATGGTGAAGTTGTTTAAGAAAGTTTTTTGAAAATTCCCACTGGACATTAAGATAGCAAGCTATCTAGATGTGAAGGTTCATTTCTCAAACTCATGAAAGGAAGAAGAGAGTTGGATTCAAGTTTAAACACACACACGGAATTAACCACACTTAAAGAGCAAAATGAAAGAAGAAACAAATAAAATGGAAAGCATAGAAGATGGGCAATGGATGAAGCACGCCACTCATAGGGGGGGATCTAAGCCAACCAAACCCTATAGATGAGTGATGGTGCCGCCACTTGCAAGCAAGATAACGCAAAGGTGAGTTCACTTCAAGGAAGGAGAGCTCGTGGAAATTGGTGGTTGAAACACAAGGTTTATAACATCAAATGATCAACCCTTTAACAAGACAAGGAGCCCCCTTTAAATAGAAGTTCATAGGGGTCCTTTAACAAATACATAAACATGAAAATGATTAACTAGCAAACCCTAATATCCTAAGCTAGAGCAACTCTCAGCCAAAAGGAGGGAATGTGGTTGGTGGATGCATTTCCATGAGAATTCTAGGCCAAAAGAGGAAGGAGACCAAGTAGCCTTCCAAGGAATAAACCAAAAAGGCAAAAGGAGACAAGGTACATGTCTACTTTTGCTTTTACTTTATGCTTTTCGCTTTCCTCTCTCTTCCACATCATCTATATGCTTCAATCATCATGTGCCACCTAGCATGCTCTACTTTCTCTTAATTACCTACAAAACAAGACAAACAAAGATTAGCATGTTGGTTTAAGTTAAGCTAATCTTGGTCAAAGTCAACAAGTCAACCAAAATAAGTCAAATAGAAACCAACTTATGGAATTCAAACTAAAGTAATGCAAAACAAAAATAAAGGTGATGGAATAGAAGACTCTCCTCTAGACATGCTTCTAGTGATCCTTCTTGATGGAGCTTCTATGGAGGTGTCATGGTTGGTCACGCCTTAGTCAATTAATCTCAAACCCTATTTTCTTTATTCTCAACATGATGTCTAGAGCTTAAGGTATTTTTTGGCCTTTTTTTTCGTCACCCCTATCGCTGCAACCTCTGCCTTTGTCGTCGCCGTCGTCACCACCACTAGCACCGATGCTAGAGTGTTAGTTCTAACCAGCGACTACACGATTTTGATCACCCCGGCCAAGCGACCTCAACACCGCCAGAATCATGGCCATCGGAGGATAACGCTCCCTGACGTGTCGTTCAAAGCCGCGCCTCCTCCCATTTTTCTATTGCGCGTAGCAGCGCCTCACCCAATGTCTCTGGTAGCGATCACTTGTGTTAGAATCGTGTCGTCCTGTTCTTTCTAGATCTGGTCTTGATTCAATCATACCTCTTTGGTATTTTAGGGTTTTTTTCCTTTCTCTTCTCTTCCTCCATGGCGTCTTCTGCTGCCTCTTCAAATTCTAAAATATCTTCTAGTGTGTCTGATCCGTCCATCTACACTAACTATATTAATGTACACTTATCCATTGGCAAGTTAACTTGCCCTAATTATGCCAAATGGTCATCAGATGTTCGATTATGGCTTAAAAGTCAAAGGTATCTTGATCATCTTGCCCCAAAAGCACCTACTCTCACTCCTACTGAGGACGATCGTTGGGAAACCATTGATGCTCAATTATGTGTGGTTCTCAAGGTTACTCTTGATCCTTCGTTAAAGGAACTTTTTTGTTCCTACGAAAAATGTGCTCAAATCTGGGAGCATACCAAGTTATTATACACCAATGATACTCAACGTCTCTATGGTGTCTGTTCTAAATTTGCAAATCTTATTTCCTCTAAACATCAAGCCTCTATGACGGATTATATGGGCAAAATTCATGCTCTTTTTCATTAGTTCAATGAGTTATTGTCTCCTTCCCTCGACCTTGCCACGGAGATCGAGCAACTCTCAAAGTTCTTCATGCTCAGAGCATTACATAGACTTGCTGATAAATATTCACATATTCTTGATCAAATTTTGGGTTCCCTGGTTGTCCCCACCTTGACTTCTACCTATTATACTATTTTGCATGTACCAGAACAACCCAACATTGATACACCTACTTTTGTTGATGATTCTTCTGTGTTGGCATCTCACCGTGATAACCGGACTCGCCCTCGCAAATAGGGGAAAGGGCGTCCTAAGTGTGAACATTGTGGCAAGCTCGGTAACAAGATTGATAAGTGTTATGCATTACATGAGTGTGAACATTGTGGAAAGCCAGCTCATAAGATTAACAAGTGTTAGGCATTACATGGTCATCCTCCTCGATCTGTTGTAGCTGTTCAGACCAATCTTTCCCCACCTTTGTCTATTGGGGTTCCTCCTCCTGTTTCATCTAATAGACCTGCTATGTTCAACAAATTTCTCAAATGGTATAAGGATCAAGAATCTTCTAGTTCCACTGCATTTGTCGCTCACACAAGTACATCTTTTGTTGGTTTGACTCGATCTTCTTCTCCTAGTCCTTGTGTTTTTTATTTAGAAGCCACTGATCGTATTACTGGTAACAAATCTTTGTTCTCTTTATCCTCTCCTAACCCTTTACCTTTTGTTACATTGGCTGATGGTTCTAGAGTCTCATCTCATGGTGTTGGCACTGTTAAACTTTTCCCTTCTATAACCATTGATAATGTTCTCTATGTCCCTAGGTTTCCTTTTAACTTGTTGTCCATCATTCGTCAAACTCGTTCTTTTCATTGTGTTGTTTCTTTTACCAATAATTTTGTGTGTTTACAGGACCGGAGTTTGAAAAAGTTGATTGGCACAGGATGTGAGTCTCATGGTCTTTATCATCTTTGTCCCTCTACACACGTTGGTGCAGTTATAGAGTCCCCCTCTCTTCTTCATGCTTAGTTAGGTCATCCAAGCCTTGCCAAGTTACAGCAGCTTGTCCTTGCCTTGTCCAAGTTGTCTCATTTGGTGTGTGAGTCGTGTCAATTAGGCAAGCATAGTCATACTTCCTTTTCTCGTAGTGTCACACGTGATGCTTCATCCCCTTTTGCCTTGGTTCACTCTAACATTTGGGGTCCTAGCCGCGTTAAGTCTACTTTAGGTTTTCAATACTTTTACTTTCATTGATGATTATTCCAGATGTACTTGGTTATTTTTAATGAAAAATTGTTCATAATTATTTTATTCCTTTCAATCATTTTTTAATGAAATTAAAACTCAGTTCAGTGTTTCTATTAGAGTTTTGCGCAGTGATAACGGTCGTGGATATTTTTCTCATTCTTTTAAACAATTTATGGCTTCTCATGGTATTCTGCATTAAACTTCTTACGCTTATACCACTCAACAAAATGGTGTAGTTGAACGTAAAAATAGACATCTTATTGAAACAACCCGCACTCTTTTAATTCATGGAGAGGTTCCTAAACATTTTTTGGGTGATGCTATTCTTACTGCATGTTATCTCATTAATCGCATGCCTTCTTCAGTTTTAAAGAATAACATACCTCATTCCATTTTATTCCCTCATAAACCTCTTCATCCCTTACCTCTAAGAGTTTTCAGGTCTACATGTTTTGTTCATAATTTCATTCATGGTCTTAATAAGCTTTCTACTAGATCACATAAGTGTGTTTTCTTAAGGTTTACAAGATTACAAAAGATACAAATATTTTTCTCCTTTTCTTAACCGTTATTGTGTTTGCAGATGTCACCTTTGATGAGTTCTCCCTTTATTTTAAGAGTCAATATTCATCTCTGTCTCCATCCAATCTTTTTAACACTCCTAGTACCTTTAGTGTTCCTATTGTTTGTGACCCTCTTACTGTGTCTCCTCCACCATTGGTTCCTGCTCCATAGTAAGCTTCTAATAAGGAATCTTCAAGTGAGACGAATTTGAAGACAAATTCATTTTAAGAAGGGGGGTATGATAAAGGACTATCTCCTAAACTTCGAGTGGTACAAATTTGAGAAAAAATTTTCTTCAAGAAGGAGGGAATGATAGAAGACTATCCCAAGATTCCATACAAGAATAACTTGAAGATAAACCTTTACAATTTAAAGGACCTATGACAAGGGCAAAGAGCAAGAGATTGAAAGATCAAAACTATTCAAGGCTCATGATGCTACAAGCAATATGAAATTTAAAGAATCTAAAGATCATGACTTGAAGCACATTTGAAGGATAGTTTTAGAAAAAATAGTTTATTTTTTAGACTTTAGGTTTTCTCTTATAAATTAGTTATGTTCTATGTTTTTTGGGCTTTGAGCTTTCTTTTATAAATTAGTTTATGTTTTTATGTTTTGGGCTTGGGCCTTCTTATAGGGTTCTTAGGTTTTCTTAAACTTATGTGCCTATATATAGAGGTATCAAAAACAATGTAGACACTTTTAGTCATATATTGAATTTGATTTCATTAAAGAGAGGATTCTCTTTATTCTTGGCTTAGGCCTCCGGTTCTTACCAAAGATTAACATCGTTGTGGCGAATCTTCACTTGACTTATCAATCTACTAGATTGCGGCGTCCTCCATCTCTGTCTTATTCCACGTTCTTCTCTTATTTATTCGTGTCGTGCCTCTAGAGGATTCAATTTCAGAAACGGTCATACTCTTTCTTGGATAGGATCATATCATCTGGTATCTAGAGCAAGGTTCTGGTTTGAATTCCTCTTCTATGTTATTTTTCTGTCATATGAAAAAAAAAAACTACAATTTTTCATTGTTTGCTTGTTTTGTGTTTTGTTTTAAATTTTATTTGTTTCATTTTGAAAGGAGTAAAACCTCTAAGGTTGTTTCCAATTTTTTTGATTTTTTTTATTTTGCATTTTTTTCTTTTTTGTTCTCTGTTTAAATTGTGTATTTCTACATTTGATTCGTGGAAATTATTTGTTTTTATGTTTGGGATTTGCAAGTGCACTTACTTTGATTTACATGAGTATGAGGGTTTGAAGGATAAATTGTTTAGTTTGTTTTTGTGTTAAACTGTAAAAAAAATACAACAAAAAAATATTATGGATCAAAGTCAAAAGGAAACAAATATATATTGAAAAAAAAGGATCCAAAACAAAAGGTGAGTTCAACACAACTTTTTGTTGCAATTTTATTTATGGTTTATGGATATCTACTTGCAATCAGTCTTTCTCTTAGAGTCTTCGTGTTTTCATCTTTAAATCTCTTTGGTAGTCCTATTATTTTCTTATTTTAATTTTCTTGTTTTGTCTTTGTAAATTTCCTTGAAGTTTTGTCTAGAGTTTTGTATTTTCTTTAACCTCTTGGGTCAAGACTTAGATCTCACAACGCTTTTCACTTTGTTTTTCCACTCTTTGCTTCAGCTACTGGAGTTCTTTGCCAAGCCCTAAAGGGAATTTGAGTTGTCAAAGGAAAGAGAGTACATTCAAGAAAAAGCCTATAAGTGTGATATACGAGTGGAGAATTTGAGTGAAACACTTAGAAGAGTGGTGAGGTCCTAAATATATTTTATTATACAAACATTTTCTTACAGGAACTAGCAATATTGAGTAATGCAACATGTTTCCACAAAGGCATCCTTTTGGAACTAGTTTAACATATGGTTTAAATTATCCTACTCCTAACCATGATCATTTGGTTAGAGGACTTGAATGTACCAAGAGAGTGACACGTAGAGATACACCTAGTGTTTGTGAGGCCTTGGTAGAGGACGTCAACGCCTTGGAATCCAGAATTATAAAGCTAAATGGAAGGATTTCTAGTATTAAACGGAAGCACAATCCTGATAGAAAATCATTGCCAAAGACAAGTACACTAAGATGTTCCAAATATGAAGGCTATGGGCTTGAAATTCATCAATGTCCTAATGGGGATGCAAGTCCCATGACTCATGAAGACCTCAAGAACTACATTTCATACTTGAGAGAGGAGGAAGAAAGGACAATGCAAAAATTAGATGTATTGAAAGGAAGGCAAGAGAGAAAGCTAAAAGGAGTCCATGAGAAGGAAACACTCATAGAAAATGAAGCAAAGGAAAAAAGAGAAAGAGACGAGAAAGAAAAGAGCGAGAGAGAGGAGAAAGAAGAAGGAGAGAAAAAAGAGAAAGAAGAGCGAGAAAAAGAAAAGAAAGAAGAGAGTAGAAAAAGAGAGAAGGAAGAAAAGAGAGAAAAAGAAAAAGAAATAAGAGAGCATTATAAATTGTCAATGAAAAAAGTTACTAACTTTCCTCTTATTGTTTTATTGCCTATGGACGAATTATCCATCAAAGAGCAATGGCATCGACAATGGAAAGAAGAAAGGATACTTAGGGAAGACTTTTTCATCAAGCAACAAGGAAATCAACAATGGGAAGACGAAATGATGATAGAAAAATACACAAGCTTAGAAATATATGCTCATGAACTAGCTTGTTTACCCATTTTTAACAAACCTATGGGTGATCAAAGTCATACCTATAATTGGGTTGTTTGTTTAGCAATATCCTTTTCTTTTCTTTGAGCATTTTATCTTTAATTTAAAATTGTTTGATGATTTGTACAAATGGGTATTTGACCCTAGAGGCAGACCTCCAAAATCTTTGATAATAAGAGATTGACCTCTTTTAGGATCCAAATCTAATTTTAATAGAATTTCTATTTTTTTTATTTATTTATTTTATTTTAGCTTCTCCTCCACCAACCCCTTCAGGTTTATAGTCGCCGAAACCAATCTCAACCACCTCCATGTGAGTCCACTGAAGTGCCAACTACTATGTCTCCTCCGGCTATGACACTTGAGTCTGACCTTCCCATTGCCCTCTGAAAAGGTATATGTTCTACCTGTAATCCCTCTCCCCATTATATTGCTTTTAGTTATCATCGATTGTCATTATCTTTTTATACATGTCTTTCCTCTCTTTCTTTTGTGACCATTCCAAAAGCTGTTTGTGAAGCTTTAACCCATCTTTGTTGGTGTCAGGCCATGACAAATGAACTAAGTGCTCTTCATAATAGTGGAACTTGAGAACTGGTACCGTTATCGTCTGGGAAATCTTTTGTTGGTTGTCGTTGGGTATTTGTTATCAAATTTGTACATGATGGTACTATTGATCGCCTCAAAGCTCGTCTTGTTGCCAAAGGTTATACTTAAATTTTTGGGTTGGATTATGGAGATACCTTTTCTCCCGTGGCAAAGATGACTTCTATTCGTTTATTTATTGCCATGGTTGACCTTCAACAATGGCCTTTTTATCAACTAGATGTTAAAAATCCTTTCCTCAATGGTGATTTGTAAGAAGAAATCTATATGGAGCAACCTCTTGGGTTTGTTGCTCAGGGGGAGTCTTTTGGGATGGTATGTCGTCTTCGCAAATCCCTATATGTCCTAAAACAATCTCCTAAGACCTAGTTTGGAAAGTTTAGCAATGTTGTCCAACAATTTGGTATGACTCAGTGTGAAGCATATCATTCTGTCTTTTATCAACACTCGAGTGCTAGATGTGTTTACTTGATAGTATATGTTCATGACATCGTTCTTACAGGAAGTAACAACCATGTCATCTCTTAGTTGAAATAACATCTTTGTCACCATTTTCAGACCAAAGATCTTGGCAAACTCAGATATTTCTTGGGTATTAAGGTGGCATAATCCAATGATGGTATTGTTATATCTCAGAAGAAGTATGCCATGTATATTTTAGAGGAAACTAGGTTGGTGAGTTCAAAGTCTGTTGATACACCCATAGATCCCAATACTAAACTTCTACCAAATCAGGGGGAGCCTATATCTGATCCTGAGCAGTATAGAAGATTCGTTGGGAAATTGAATTATCTTACCGTTACTCGTCTTAATATTTCCTTTGCAGTCAGTGTGATAAGCCAATTTCTTAATTCCCCATGTGAAGATCATTGGAATGTAGTCATTCGTATCTTGAATTATATTAATAGATCTCATGGAAAAGGATTGTTATATAGTTCTAATAACCATACAAGAGTTATTTGCTATTCAGATGCTGATTGGGCAGGATCTCCTTCTAATAGAAGATCGACATATGGGTATTGAGTCATCATTGGTGGTAACTTGATCTCGTAGAAAAGTAAGAAACAAAGTGTTATAGCAAGATCTAGTATAGAAGCAGAATATAGAGTTATGGCCTCAACTTCTTGTGAACTTGTTTGGCTCAAGCAATTGCTTAGAGAGTTACAATTTGGAGATGTTACTCAAATGACACTTGTGTGTGACACCAGGCTGCTCTTCTAATCATGTCTTTCATGAGAGGACCAGACACATTGAGATTGATTGTCATTTCATTCGGGAAAAGATAATGTCTGCAGACATCAAAACTGAGTTTGTTAACTCAAGTGATCAGTAACAAGCTTGGCACATACGATTTATATGCTCTAGCTTGAAGGGGAGTGTTAGATATTGTTTAGATATTGTTGATATTATTAAGATATTGTTAGATATTGTTAATCACAATATCAAACAATATCTTCTATTTACTTTATTTATTTTCAATTACTCTTTTTAATTGTACCTCTCTCTATTATAAATAGATTACCCTATGTGTGGTTTATACACAATGGAGATTAATCTTAAACCCTATTTTCTTTATTCTTAAAAAATTTGTTTGATTTGGTCAATTTTCGTCAATTTTGTTCAATTTGGTCCTATTTTGCCAATGTCGTTTAAATAATTAACAGTAATGAATAGTGATTGTCACGTGTTACTCCAGAGTTTTTTTTTCATTTTCTTAAAAAAATATTCTTTTATTTTTTTATTTCTTATTCTTTTAATTTTTGGAAAAAAAATGTCTACATGTTAACCCAACATGTCATGTGTCATAGTCAATGTTTTATATTCAATTTGGTCCATATATTCGTTATTTTTATTTAATTTTGTCACATTTTAAAAAAAATGAAGCAATTTTGTCTCTCTCCAAATTTAGACCAAATTAAATTTTTATATAAATGTTATAATGACGTATTTATTAAAATTCACATTTTCATTAAATATTTTTGGTTTAGGTTACAATTAGTTTAAAATTAGAACGAAAATTTTAAGGATGAGGAGTAACATCGTTGATCTAAAATTTTATGGATGAAGACTAACACATTGATCTAAAGTGGGCAGTAACACTATTACTTTTATGTGACTATGTAACCTTTAACCTCTTAAACTTATTCTTAAGGTTTTCATTCTAATTTTAAACTAATTATAACCCTAAGCCAAAAATATTTAATAAAAATGTGAAATTTAATAAAAACATCATTAAAACATTTATATAAAAAAAAACATTGGTCCCAATTTGGAGAAGGACAAAGTTACTCCATTTAAAAAAAAATGGGACTAAAACAAAAATAACGAATATAGGTACTAAATTGAATATAAAATTAAAAAAAATTAAAATCACGAAGTGACACATGGCAGTCACTTTTCATTACCATTAATTATTTAAATGGCGTTAGCAAAAAAGGACCAAATTGAATAAAAATGACGAAAATTGGGATCTACTTGAACAAAAAAAAATATTATGACTAAATGGACACTGATGAGTTCAAATTTTTGCCCTCATTTAATGTTTAAATTTGGGGATTTAATAGAATTTTTGTGCTTAAGGATTGATTTAATTAATATTTGTGATTATTGGATTTATTGAGTACGTAAGGTAAAAATGACGTAAAAATTCATTTTAGTTGCATAAAATATTATTAGATATTCTAACGTTTGTTAATGCAGCTGGAATTTAATTTGGGTCATTAAAAGTTTGGGTTAAGTATGTTTTTAGTCCCCGAACTTTGACTCAAAATTGAAATTCGTCCATGTCTGAAACTTTGATACATTTTGGTCCCTAAACTTTAAAAATGAATGAATATAGTCCTTTTAACCCAATTATGATAATTTTTTTGACGTGTCGAACGCTTTTCATACTAGTATTGGAGTTTTTAACACTGTTTAACACATTCTTGGTTCAATATCTACTGAAAAATATGTTCGACACTTAAAGAAAAGTTAATTTAATTATGTTAAAAGGACTATATTAATTCATTTTTAAAGTTTAGGGACCAAAATTTATTAAAATTTCGGACAGAGACGAATTTCAATTTTGGATCAAAGTTCAGAAACTAAAAACATACTTAACCCTTAAAAGTTTGGATTTGAAATATTCAAAGTTACAAAATAAGTCCAAAATCAGAAAATTCTCGAAAAGAATAATTCAGGAGCTAAATGCACCCCCAATTTTTATTTACACACTCCTCTTGCAAGTGCACCACAAAAACCTGTTCTGCACCCCTAATTTTTACTAAGTTACACGTGTCATTATCCTTACAAACACATCTCCACCAATTATACACTGCCACATCATCATCTCCTTCATCTCACAAATGAAACCCTAACCCTAATTTCAGTCACCATGACCAACTATGCCGGCAGCCACCACTCTTCCACCGTCAGCCACCTCCATGTCGTCCACCTTGCTGGAAAACACCAGGACGCCACTTGCAACGAACCACCCGCAACCACCATCTTCCATTGAACCTGCACCACCGTGGGCCACCGTACCTGCGACCCCCATCCTTCTCTCCCACCTTCAACTCCATGACAGTTCACGCTCCACTAATGTCGGTCAACGCAGTTTCACCACCTGAACCTGTGCCAGATTTGCGCGACCAACCTTCACGTTGCACCAGTCGCAGCACCAGCAAGCGAGCAACTTGCGAGCCTGTTCGAGCCTTTGTCGGAGAGGAAGAACGATGCACCGTGAGCCAGTAATGTGTCATCACCGTTCGCTATCTCGTCGGAAGTGCAGCAGCTGTCATTCACGTCCCTGCGACATAAACCATAGTGGAGGAAGGAGAAAGGAGGCAGAAACCCTAATTCTGGAGAGAGAAAATGCACTGCCATGTGTCCGCATCTGATAGGGCAGTCAAACTGGTCAACACTGGTAAAATGGTCAAATAAGAGTGGCAGAATTGAAAATTGGACAGAAATTAAGTTGCTAAATAAAGATAAAATATTTTAGCAACCGAACAGATAAAGTCCAAGTCCGATTGAAGCCTATATAAAGAGACTTAAGGATCAAAAGAGGGATACTTAGCAACTCTCTGGTTTTGGAGATACCATCATCCACCACATATCTCATTCTTCCTTTTCTTTTATTTTTCCTTCCTTCATCATATTATCATGTATTCCATCCAAACTATGGAGGGTTAAGCTTTTAGGGTTGATTCCACTGTAATTTCTTAACTGGATTCTGAGGTTAAATGAATTAATTTATTTGTTCTTTTGATTCTTGTTGAGATTTATTTTTCATCTATGTCTTTTAGTTCTTAATCTAGTTAAAGTAATGAATTTTACATTATAGCAAGTTAGCATAGTGTTAAATCTAAATAACATAGCAATCATATGAATATAAGGGTTTTTAAATTTTAATTAAGAAGTTACTTTGATTAATTTTTAGAAACTTTCAAATGATTGCATAAGTTTTTGCTAATAATTGAGAAGTTACTTTGATTAGAGGTAGAAACTTAGATTAGAATTAATCAAGAAGTTACTTTGATTAATTAACTTTTTACTAGATATAAGGTCTAAAAGAATAGATATGATTAACACTAGTAATGTTTAATTGAGAAGTTACTTTGGTTAAATTTACTATGACTAATCTACAAAGTTCTTGCTTTTAATTGAGAAGTTACTTTGGTTAAAAGTGAGGACGTCAACAAATTAATTAAGAAGTTACATTGATTAATTTGAAATCTTAAACAAGAAATCAATAACAATAATCTTTAGAAAACCAATGATGAATCCTATTTTGAAAGAGCAGTGGAATTGACCTATTTACTATTACTGTGTTTACAATCTTTTATTTGCGTGTCATTTATTCTTTGCTTATCAAAACCCCACATTTTTATAGTTACTAGTTTTAATTGCATTTTTTATAAGAATCAAATATTTGAGATCAATTTCATATTCGTTGTGAGACGACTAAGGGTTATCTTAACCCTAACTAGTTTGTTAACTACTAACTTGGCAATACTGAAGTTGCTAAAGTTAAGTAGTGGTAATTTGATCGCCTAATGACAGCGATATCAGACACAACTAAACGAAAGTAGGGATCAAATGTGTATTTTAACCTAAATTTTATTCTCAAACATAATTTTACAATTAATTTAATTGAGGTATATTACTACTAAACAAAGATAATCCCTTGGGAGGGGAACAACAGCTGGAAACGGCTGCTAATACCCCGTAGGCTGAGGAGCAAAAGGAGGAATCCGCCCTCCGGCTAAATCCTATCTATCTTGACCGAGAAAAAGTTGTTCAAGAGGCTCAGCTCATATGGATTTGGGTTTTTCCGCTTTTGCGAATTCAATCAATCTTTTCTCCAACTTATGTTTCTTCCGCTTCGATCTCTGAAGCATCCCTATAGTGCAAAGACTGATCAATCCTTCATAGTCCCTCTTTCTCCTCAAAGGTTATCTCAGTGCGAAGGTTTATTTCTAATGGATTAAAAAAGAAATGAGGAATTTAAATAATGAAAAAAATAAGGAAGGGCATTACATAAAACAATAGACCTGAACTTGAAAGTAAACAAATTAAGATAAATGAGATAGGTCATGGTGAAAATGGTGTGGCGTGCCACTTGGGGGATGAATCAACCAAAGATAAGTGGTAATTGATGCCGCTTGAACTAAGATTCAAGATAAGACACTAAAGGAGAAAAACACTCCTATAAACAAGGATCATGGCCAAAACAAGTATATATCACCAAAATATTCAACCAACCTAGAGAAAAATACAATACACACTTTCCAAAAAGTAGGGCAAACAAAAGGTCCGACCACCTTCACTTAGAGAGCAAGAGTTCATCTCTTTATATTTTAGAAGGTCAAAATGATCTCTCTTGATTCTTATGTCCTTCCTGTTGGGTATTGGGCTCCCTTCCTATGTGGAGAAAAGGCCCAAAACATGAGAAGCCCATGTCTCACTTAACCTAGTTGAGAGGGAAATAGATTCATAACACACTAAAAATCCTAGCACATAGAGGGAGAGGAAAAAGGAAAATTTTGTTCATGTTTTTCACAGAGATGCCACCATAAAATCGACACTACGGATTTATTCACTGTTGGATTGGGCTGAAACTTTTACAGCAGGTTCGAAACACATTGTTCTTCATTCTGAATGGTCGGATCGTTGATACGAGGTCTAAGTTTTGAGATATTAATTTCGCACTGTAGTAGTGATTTTATAGGTTTTTCTTCTCTTGTTCTTCTCTATTTGAATGCTTTGTTGCTTTGCTATTTGGTTGGGTGTTGGAACTAATTTGTGTTGTTGATTGAGACTCTTTTGTTCTCTTGTTGATTATAGCGGAGCTATTTCTTTGGTCTGGACGACTCATGGTTTTTACCCTTGATTTGAGGGGTTTTCCACGTTAAAAATCTTGGTGCCTTTATTTGTGATTGTGGTGATTTATTATTGTTTCTCTTTGACTGTTGCTCCTCATATATTCTTGCAAGTTAGGGGAAATTATATCCGCTGCATTCTCTAGTTTATTGTTTATGTTGGTCTTTTCCCGATCAGAGTGGTATCAGAGCTCTTGGTTGGGCTATATTTACTTACTTTAATGCTGGAGGCAAAAGCAAATATGATTGCATTGAATGGTTCAAATTATCACTTGTGGAAGGGAAAGATGAAAGACTTGTTGTTTGTGAAGAAGTTGCATCTTCTCGTATTTGCTACACACAAGTCAGATTTTATGTCTAATGAAGAATGGGACTTTGAGCACCAACAGATATGTAGTTTTATTCGGCAATATGTTGAAGATAATGTTTATAATCACATTGCTAATGAGACACACGCTGGAACTTTGTGGGAGAAGATTGAGTCTTTGTATGTTTCTAAGTCGGACAATAGTAAACTATATTTGTTGAATTGCTTGATGAATTTGAGGTACAGGGAGAATTCTTCTATTTCTGATCATTTAAATGAGTTTCAAGGGCTCCTAGATCAACTATCAAGAATGGGTATAAACTTTGATGATGAATTCTTGAGACTATGGCTATTGAATACTCTACTAGAGTCTTGGGAGATATTTTGGGTCACTTACAAACTTCGCCCCAAATGGCATTGTTTCTTTACAGATGGCAAAGAATGGTGCTCTTAATAAAGAGATGAGAAGGAAGGCACATGGTTCTTCATCTCAATCTGATATGCTTGTTATAGGAATTAGGGGGAGAAATCAGAAAAAGGAACCGAAAGGTGGTAGAGAGAAAAACAAAAGCAAGTCCAAGTCAAGATACAAGAATATAAAGTGTCATTATTGTAATAAAACAGGGCACATTCAGAAATACTGTTTTAAGTGGAAAAAGGACAATATAGACAAAAAGGGCAAGCAGAAAGAGAATGATTATGGCAATGATAGTGTCATTACTAATACAGGCGGTGATCTTGTTCTACTTCGTGACTTTGAGTCTATTAATCTTGTATCTGATGAGAGCATGTGGATTATTGATAGTGGTGCTACACTGCATGTTACACCTAGGAAAGAGTTGTTCACATCTTACACTTCTGGTGATTTTGGAGTGTTGAAGATGGGTAATGATGGTGAGTCTAAAGTGATTGGTGTTGGTGATGTTTGCTTGCAAACCAACATGGGAGTGCAGTTGTTGCTTAAAGGATTCAAACATGTTCTAGATGTTTGTTTTAATTTAATCTTTGTGCTGATGCTTGATGATAGTGATTATGATAGTCACTTTAGTTCTAAAAAGTGGAAACTCACCAAAGGTACCTTGGTTGTGGCTAGAGGAGAAAAATCAACCAAACTATATTGGACAAAAGCTTTGGTTACTAAATACACTATGAATGCCATGGATATGGAGGCATCTTTATCGCATAGGAGGCTTAGTCATATAAGTGAAAAAAGGCCGAATTGTTTAGCTAAAAAGGATGTTCTTCAAGGGCTAAAAATTGCAGAATTGGAGAGATGTTCTCATTGCATGGATGGCAAGCAAACCAGAATGTCCTTCAAGAAGCATCCGACCTCAAGGAAGTCAGAGTTGTTACAATTGGTGCATTCTGATGTTTGTGGCTCGTTAAAGGTAAAGTCATTTAGTGGTACACTTTACTTTGTTACCTTTATTGATGATTATTCCAGGAAGCTATGGGTTTATGCACTTCAGCGAAAGGATCAAGTACTTGATAAGTTCAAGGAATTTCATGCCTTGGTTGAGAGGCAATCATGGAAAAAGCTGAATGTATCTATTTTGACAATGGTGGTGAGTATCATGGACCCTTCGATGCTTATCGCAAACATGGTATTGTACATGAGAAGACTCCTCCTAAAACTCCTCAGTTGAATGGTTTAGTTGAGAGGATGAATAGGACGTTACTTGAGAAGGTGAGATGTATGCTCTCAAATGCTCAATTACCCAAGCATTGTTTGGGTTAGGCATTATACACGGCAATGCATGTTATCAATCTCACTCCTACTGTGATTCTGGACAGTGAAGTGCCAAATAAAATTTTGGTTTGGCAAAAATGCAAGTTATGATCATTTGCATGTCTTCAGTTGCAAGGCATTTATTCATATTCCAAGGGATGAAAGATTCAAGTTGGATGCGAAGACAAGGCAGTGCATCTTTATTGGCTGTGGTGGGGATGAATTTGGCTACAGGTTTTATGATTCTATTGAGAAGAAGCTTGTTAGAAGTCATGATGTACAATTCATGGAAGACCAGACCATTGAATACATTGATAAGGTGAAGAAGACCACACCCGAGAAAGATAGTAATCTCACTCATGGTCCGATGAGGTTGTCCGCTCACAATCTGAAGAATGTTGAAACGGAAGCTCAAGATGATGAGAAACATGGTGATGTTGTTGATCAACATGTTGGAAGTGGAGTAGAGGTTCTAATTGATGATGTTCAAGAGGAACATGATGATGATGATGATCTTGGTGATATACCTAAACCACCTCAAGTCCAACTCAGGAGGTTTAATAGACAGAAACAACCTTCTACAAGGTATTCTTGTGATGAGTACATAACCTTGATTGACGGTAGAAAACCTGAGTCTTTTGAAGAGGCTTTGGAGAGTGAAGAAAAACAAAAGTGGTTGGATGCAATGCAAGATGAAATGAAATCTTTGTATGATAATCACACTTATGACTTGGTGAAATTTCCTAAGGGAAAAAGGGCTTTAGAAAACAGGTGGATCTTCAAGATGAAACAAGATGCTAATTCTACATTTCCAAAGGCCAAATTGGTGGTGAAATGTTTAAAACAGAAAAAGGGTGTTGATTTCAATGAGATTTTCTCACCTGTGGTGAAAATGTCATCTATCATAAATGTGCTAAGTTTAGTTGTTACTCTAGATTTGGAGGTTGAGCAGATGGAGGTAAAGAAAACTTTCCTTCATGGTAATTTGGAGGAAGAGATATACATGAAGCAACCTGATGGTTTTCTTGTTGAAGGCATGGAAGATTATGTGTGTAGGCTAAGGAAGAGTCTATACGGTTTGAAGCAGGCTACAAGGTAGTGGTATTAGAAGTTTGAGTCTTTTATATGTGAGCAAGGCTACAAAAAGACTACTTATGATCATTGTGTTTGATATCGCTGTCATTAGGTGATCAAATTACCACTACTTAACTTTAGCAACTTCAGTATTGCCAAGTTAGTAGTGAACAAAATAGTTAGGGTTAAGATAGCCCTGAGTCGTCTCACAACGAATACGGAATTGATCTCAAATATTTGATTCTTAAAAATGCAATTAAAACTAGCAAATATAAAAATAGGGGGTTTTGATATGCAAAGAAAATGACACGGAAGATTGTAAACACAGTAATAGTAAATAGGTCAATTCCACTGCTTTTTCTAAATAAGATTCTTCATTTGTTATCTAGAGATTATTGTTAAATTAATTATTGTTGTTGATTTATAGATCAATCAATGTAAAGACTCAATTCATTTGTTGGCATTCTCACTTTTAATCAAAGTACAGTCTCAATTAAAAGTGAGAATTGTTAGATTGTCCATAGTAAATTCAATCAAAGTACAGTCTCAATTAA